>Ga0126342_10006936_pt1 | contig 20176 bp, 33 predicted proteins | sample Cyp1metagenome_FD_92528 | JGI IMG/M metagenome (GOLD analysis project Ga0126342, IMG submission 92528) | Coral microbial communities from Lord Howe Island, Old Settlement Bay, Australia - Cyphastrea 1 metagenome | ecosystem: Host-associated > Invertebrates > Cnidaria > Coral ...
AAGATATGCCAGATAGAATGCCAGATCGAATGCCAGAAAATATGTCAGATAGAATGCCAGAAGATTTGCCAGTAACAAAATGTATAAATGTCATGGTGGGGATCACACGAAGTAAAGTAATTCGAGACCGAAGATACCAAAGTTCCCGCGGCTGCAGGTTGAGTATGGACGACTGCGAGTCTTTGATCCGGAGGAAGGGGAAGAATTGGCGAAAGAACTGCTTCTGTCGATGGCGGACCGCACTTCCAACATATCTTTGATTTTGCAATGCAATGTTGGAGTGATTGCTGGGTACCACTTACTGGTCCGACACTCAGACATATCTCAGACACATGAATTGACACAAAAAGAAAGTGCAGCAGGAGTCGGAGTTGAATAGACCTGGTGCATGTTTCGAAACATAACAATACATGCACCTCCCTCCCTCCCTCGCTCCCTCGCTCTCTCTCTCTCTCTCTCATTGTGTGACGATTGTGACGATAAATTTGCACTTGCAGCTCATGCCATCATGCCCTCGTCAGGCCAGACGATATGTCGCAGCTGGGGATGACTGGAGGGCGTATCGCTTGCTTCAGCTGGCATTGATCTATGTTTTTACCTTGAGAAACGCCTTGAGAGTGCCAGTGGATGCTGCGAGAGATTGGGCCACTCGCACGGACCTCATTGTGTCCGAGATTAAGATCCTCAAGGAGCGATTGGGATGAGCAATCAAAGCGCATGTTCATTGCTTCATGCGAATATATCTATATATACACATGTCCACATATTAGACTTGTGTGTATGTATGTAATGTAAGGTAAGGTAATGTAACGTAAGGTAATGTACTGTAATGTAATGAGGTAATGTACTGTAATGTAATGTAATGTGTGTGTGTATGCATGTTCATTAAATTTATTAATTTTAAAGCATGATTGCATTCTTTCTCTCGTTTTGGGGCTTAATGGATTTGAGTGACTCGGTGTGGATTGATGTCAAGACGCTGCGTTGTGAGTTTCCCCTCAGGAGCGATTGCAGCAGGAGCAGCAACGGCGGTATCTTCGGTTGCCACACGTTGATCCGAGTCTGCGCATTGAAACAATGCGTATTGCTGTTGTCTCCATTTGTGCGTATCCTCCAGAACACCCTTTGGTGTTGCGAAATATCACTCCAGAAAATCGACGTAGTTACGGAAGGTTGCACGGCTATGATGTGCACGTGCACTATGATCATCCTATGCCAGAGAAAGGAGTGCACATTCAACATTCCAAATTGCAGCTCGTTGCAGACTACCTACGTTCTGGTCTCTACGATTGGGTCGCATGGTTCGATTGTGATTCCATCATCACAAATTTGAACCGAACATTGGACTCGATCATCTTCAAATATGCCAGACGCGATGCCAGGTTCACGTCGGAGCGAAAAACAACCAGCAACTCATCAGGGTATGACACCTTTGGAGGACATGATGCAGGGACAGAGCCTTTGGAAGATGAAGTGCTGGAGTCATTTGTGGGCCACGTTGGGAGCTGCAACAGTGACGATGGCTGCTTTCTGTCAACAACTGTCAGGGTGAACCCTCAAGCGCACTATGTGGCAACTCTGCGGGTGGCACAGATTGATATGGCGGAGGATAGTGAGAGGCTTTCGTTCGTGACCATCGGGGGTCAAGACATGGGTGCCTTGGCTCCACCGCTGACAAAGGTCTGGTGGATTTGGAGGTTGCGTTGCTTGGGGGTGCCCTATAAGAGATGGGTTTGGTCAAAGATGACTTCGAATGGCTTCGAGACATGGTGGGTTCTTGAAGGTTGGTTTCTTGCATGTACGTTGCCCGGTATATCCCGGTATATCCCTGATTTCATTTTGGCTCTCCATTTTGATCCATTTTGATGTTTTTAGTGTTTCGTCGCTTCATGGGGGCATCCCAGGTGAGTGCAACCCAAAGCCTGACAGTGACTACGATTGTCGGCTGCATCACTGCTTCACAGTAGAAGTGCCCGAAGAAGCTGTTGCCACTGGCAGAGTCACACTGGAAGCAAGAGCATCTTGTCTCGTTTGATGGGGAAGGAATGGAATCTGCCTGAACTTGAAGTTGTTGTTTTATATTGAGACAGTGGAGTCCACGCAGCAATGCGTCCATCTGAGGCTGTTCGCACCAACAACGCTGCTTGGCTCAAAGAATAGTTCTTCACTATACCTGATTGACGGCATTCCATGTTCAAGCGCCTTCCCAGACATTGAGCGTGCGTCTCAGAACAGCAATGAACATAGCTGCCCAAAATGATTTTGGAGTTTTTTCCTCATGATTGGTCCAATCTGAATTTCGCTTAGGACTGTCATTGCAGCCGCATCCATGGCATTTGCTATTCGGCTGCGATCGCTGCGTTGGAGGAAGCAGCCGAAGGTGAAAAGGTAACAGATCCCCGCTACGGAGCCTTCTTGGTGCTCACCTTGACGCCCGTCGCTGCAAATTCCTCGAGGTCGGGTTGAGAATCTCTCCCGGCTGGGTGTTTAGATTGCACCTCTCGAGAGCAAAAATCTTGCAGGTTCTCACCTTTAGACCCAGCATTTAAAGAATCAAGTTTAGATTCTTTAGCTGCGTTTTGTTGGGAATTTCTGGGAAGTTCCCACTAAACATCACTAAACCTGACGTAATCTGACCTGGTAGGCAACCTGAGCCTGCAGAGATTGAGCCGAATCAAGAAGAGGCCGAGACAGGCGCCTTGGTGATAGAATTTGTCTGGAACTTCAGCGGCTCTCATGATGTACAATTGAGACTCCCAGATCCAGTGGTTTATCATGATTATCGTGATTTGTTATCATTCCCCAAAAAATAACATTCGTGATTCATAACTCATAACTGATAACTTTAACTGCCATAAACTGGGATACCATGGTGTACCCCCGCCATTCCCCATTCCTGTGCACACATGAGGTGTCGGCTGTAGCTGTCAACAGCCGCCTATGACATGCAGCAGGGCCCCCTTTGACTTGAGTATGTGGCCTATGTCTGAAGGGGCCCAGCCAGCTGCATTGCGGAGACGTGGTGCCGAATGTGCTGACCCTGACGTTCTACTTGGAACCACTGCAGCACCTAATAGGGATCTGGAGGCAGAGCGTTGTACAATGGAAAAGGGTTGTCAGGTCAACAGCTACTACAATATCTACAATGTGTGTTTGATGTTTTTTCATGTTTTTTGACCCATTGTCACTACCAATCCTCGAATGATTGAGGGGAAATCTATGGGGAATGCCTGTGTTGGAAGGCAAACACCCTGGTTTCCTTTCTGCAGATTTGCAATCTCTTGAACCAAGGAATCTCGGTTTCGCTCCCGCTCTGTTTGCAGCTGTGTCGAGAAGTACCCGGCTGTCGCTTTGTAGCCTATGGGGTCGCAGAGCTGCAAACAAGACCTGGGAGGATTGGATGAATTGTTGAACATCTTGGAACCTTACAAAAATCTTAGGTCATTTATATTTATGGTATTTACCCAGCAGCTAGCCATATGTCTTGTTCACCTGCTTTTGCCATCTGGCGGTGGGATACAATACCCAAAAGGCTTTGGGTTCGTTATGGGTTAGCCAGGTCGGAAGGAAGCGAGGACGATGTCACTGGGAAGTTGGTGATTGCCTCGAATTTGAGGATGACTTCTACATGGCATCTCGTCAACGACCAGTCGGTGACATCATTTCCACATTTCCAGATTTATCGCCTTCTTTGTTCCGTCAAAGCATGTCGCAGCGATGGTGTACATTGGCAACAACCAGATGTCATAGGGCCATAGGGTAGGGACACATCTCCTGCATCATCCCGTGGCGTTGTCCGCGCGTTTTCCAAGGTCTACGTGCCTTGTTTGCATGGAATCCATGGGTGCACCGCAACGGGCCCCAGAGATCTCCCTGGGCCCTGGGATCTCTGAGGACGTGGCACCCACCTTGGCTGCTTCTCCTGCCTCCCGCACGGCCCACCTGGGATGCTCCACACGTTGTGCGTTGGTGGCGGAGGACAGGCTACAGCGGCTACAGCTGGGGCCCATTTCAATGCACCAGCTATCACCAGTTGATGCTTTGTTTTCAGTCAGGGACTGGATTTAGATGGATTTAGTTGGTATGTTTTGGTGAGAGGCATCAATCATCAATGGCACCGGTTTCCTGCATTTTTTGTGGTCACATCCGGCATGGAAGGGCAAGTTTTATAGACTTTCCCGCCTGGAATGTTTGCATTTGGTTGAACCTCGCTGGAATGATTGGCAGGAGGAGAACAACCTTCCAGAGCAAGGTGTTGACCTTTTGATCACTGAAGAAGGACTGGACTACTCTGCTTCATGGGCTGAACTGCAAGAAAAAAAACAATGAAAAACCTGGATGTTTCTGGCGTTGTTGTCTCACTTAGATTCCTAATTATAGATCCAGCTTATATAAATCCGGTTTCAACTCTATTTTTAAATTTTCCAGACTTTTCCAGGATGGGGGCTCAGTTCGGCCAATTGGCTGATTCGCGCCAGTGATTGGAGCATTGCGCCTTGGAACACAACAATGGGGACATGAGTGAGACATATAACCAACTTAGTATGATAACGGGATGTGTCTTAAATGGCGTATACTGCATACATCTGTATACTGTATACATCTGCATACCATACTCGATTTGGATGCATCCTGTCAGTCCTGTCAATGTGAAACATAAGGACTTCCTGGAGCGTGCCTTCCTTCTGTGCCACGCTGACATGCCTCTCTTTGGAGATCAGGACGCTATAGCTCGTGCTTACAGATTGTCTATATGATATAATGAGTATAATGTATAATATCATGAATATGTACAGTACATGTAAAGTATATACTAACATGCACCACATCATAGAAATCCAACTCTCCAGCCATAGATTTTTTTTTCCGCCAGGATGCCATGATTCATTTGTTGCTCAACCCGGGCTCTTTATCCTTCGACGCTGGTGATTCTTTGGATCCCCATGCTGTGATCGTTCCGCAGCGGGAGTTGAACGCCTATGATGCGCCTAGGAATGTCGGGAATGTGCCGTTTTTTGGACCACAGATTTTCGGATACGTTGAATAGTGGCTACTGAAAAAAAGGAAAAAATAATATATGGTAAATAGGCACCTACTATTTCATAGTCTAATTTCTGGCCTACCCGATTTTGACCCATACCTATATCTTTGTGTACATATAGTTCTTTTCTTCAAAAACACACACATAGAATGTCACATATCCTCCACAGTTGATGAAGACTCCTTGATATTTCTGGAAAACTAGGCTTGCTGGCCGTTTCGGCTCAAGCTTCGAACGCGTGGTTCCCAGTTCGAGAATGTGCTAAAATCAGGTCCATTGGTGGAGCAAGTCCACTCAGCTCAGCATCCAGCATGCAAACTGGCTGCAATGCAGATATCTTGACTATCTTCACTTATCTTGACTTGACACAATCATCCTGCAGCCAAGCACCGTCATGGAGTGCAGCCCAGTAGCATTTGCTGCCGAAAAAAACCCTTGATGCTTGGCTAAATCCACTGCAAAAGCAGGCTTAGAGTCCCTAGAATCACTGGAGTATTTATGCCGCCGGGCCAAAAAAGGACCATCCCCAAATCTTCCCCCCTTCTAGATGAAGGCAACCATGCGAGATACATATTGGTGGTTCTGTATCTCGTGAATTCCCAAATATATTTTCCTTATGGTTGCTTGATGTTGGTTGTATCCAATTATTGTTGTTTCATATATTCCCCTAATAATATGAACATATATGAAGCGTCATGCAACTCTGAGTCAGATTCGCTAGCCAGGACACTTCCACTAAAACGTGGGGGGCCCTCTACCCAGCTACATCCAAAACGTGTCCAAAGTCGCAGTGTCCAACAGGGTGGACCTTGCTCATCACTGACATGTGCAGCATGACTGCAAACTGGGACTGGGACATATGTTGAATATATATGAATATGAATATATATATATATATATATGATATAATATATGAATGTATATGAATATGTTGAATCAACACAGCTTTGAACAACTGGACTCTGAACCTCTGTAATCCTTTGTAGTTTCCAGCTACAGCCTGGCAGTGTTTGGAATGGCGTTCTTAGCATCAACGGTTAGTGTGGTATCCAGCCTTCCTCACTGAGGCAGTTCTCTTCACAGCTGGACTTCTGACGCGCCGTGCTCGGGAAGCATCCCGTGGCTTCAGCTGCACTGGGAGTTTTTGACGTCCAAAACGGTAGCCCCAGGCTGCCAGGTCCAAAACATAAGCAGTGCCCAGTTGAGCGAGGAGCCATGTGGAGCCCTGTTGATGCTTCATGATGCTTCATTTTCCTGGTTGCAACTTTGATTACATGATTCATATTGATTCGTGTCGTATTGGACTCCATGCTATGCTGGCTACAATTCAGACCACATGGCTGCCGCGCTTTAGGACGACAGCGCCCTTCAGTCCGTGCTTTTAAGTGCAGACAGCTTGGGTCAAGCTCTCTGGAGGTGACTGAGCCATGTTTGGGCACCATGACATGGGGGGTTCAGAACAGCGAAGAGGAGGCGCATGAACAATTGGATTATTCAATCAAAGAGAAGCTTGGCAGAAGTGGGCTTCCCTAGGTTCGTGAGTGTAGTTGGATATAATCAGGCATTGTCAGCATTGTCCAACATCAACTCGCAGCATGCAAACTCTTTGGTGATGAAATCCAGCAGGCTCGAGCCGTGGAGTTGTGCACACAGCAATCACAGCATCAGCTTTACCTTCAGCTGTTAAGGAGAGGTGTGAACTTTATCGACACAGCCGAGATGTACCCAGTTCCAAACTTTGACCCAAAGTGGTGTCCAGGCCAGGCCGACTTGGGATCAGCTGGAAATTTCTGCAAGACATAGCGAGTCACTGGATCTGGCCTGTGCTGGGGCCCAGCTGGTGTCAGGAACTACGGAGGAGTACATTGGATCATGGCTTGACAAGAACCCCGAGCTACGTTCCAAGGCGCCCACTGAGAGCATTTGAGATCTAGCGAGATGGCTGGGGCTTGGCTGGGGCTTGGCTGGGGCTTGGCCAAACTTCACCTACCCGTTGGTCATCAAGCAGGGCAATGGAAACTCCCATTTACTAAATGTATTCCAATGTTTTTCCGATCTAGACGATTGCCATGATTGCCCCTCCGGGTAAGTTCAACACCGCTATGTTTTCATCCCTTTTTTCATGCCAGGTGGTGCTTGCCACCAAAGTTGTGCGTACCTCAGCGCCATGTGCTTCTGAGGGATTACCCTCTGGCAATCAAACATGGCTTGCTGAAAAATCATCCATTTATATATCGATCATCCCCTATAGCTTTAAACCTCCATTGAGTTTTTTGAGGATTCCCGGGCTTGCCACGTGAATGATTACCGTAGGGTGTCATCTTTTGTCTGACAGCGATGATTCTCGTTGATCCACTGGATGGAATGGGTCTACCCATCGTTTTCAGAGCCATGTGGCAAGGTGGGATACTGGCCCAAAAGCCGTGCGGCAGCTCGCAGAACTCTGCCGGAGGGCGATGCTGACAGCTTCCCCGATGGACGCACCGATGCCTCATCCATAAGGCATAGCGATTCCATAGCGATTCCATTGGGAATCCATGAAAATTCCATGAGGGATTGATGGGGAACCCATGATTCTCTTAGGCCACCGGATGTGCTGCGTTTTGGGATGCCTTCGATGTTTTGAGAACAGGCAAGCATGCGAGGCTTCGCTTCGCCGTTTGAAGACTGACTACATCGCTTCTTGGAAGAGCCAGCGAATGTTTGCTTGGGTGTTGGCTATTGTTATTGCATGTGCTTGCATTTTCCTGTACCTCTGATTCATTTGTTGCATATGGTTTTCCATTTCATTGTATTTGGATGGGAGTGCAACTATAGCTACGCGCTGTGACAAGTTACCCTATCAATTCGTGCAAACTTGAAGTCAGACAAGGACCTATATCAAATCCATTGGCCAGATCGATATGTTCCAATCTTTGGAGGAACCTTGTATAAGCCTTCCAATGAAAGGGAGGCTGTGAAGATTGAGGCTGGTCCGTATCATCAGTGACTGTAGCCGAATATGGGGGAAGCAGGAGAAACTGAGTGGAAACCACAACAAAGTCTCACAGATTTCACATGGGAGATGCATGTTTGCGCACAGCAGTTAAATGCAGTTAACCTATTAATGCAGGTCTCGCTTGAATCGATGCGCGCTAGGAAACCGCTGCTGCTCTGAAAGAATTGATGGATGAGGGCAAGATCAAGGCTTATGGAGTGTCGAATGAAACAACCTTCGGAGTTTGCGAGTGGGTTCGCGCTGCCAAAGCTCTTGATATGCCGTTGCCCGCGAGCATTCAAAATGCTTGTTCGTTGGTAGTTCGCCTCTTTGAATACGAGTTAGCGGAAGCCTGTGCAGCTTCCAATTTCAATGTCGGTTTACTTGCATATTCCATTCTAGCAGGAGGCTTGCTGTCTGGAAAGTATCGTGGTGGGAAGAAGCCTGCTGAGTCTCGCCATGTCAAATATCCCGACTTTATGTCAAGGTGGAATCCATCCAAAGGCATTCCAGAGCTGGAGGAAGCCGTTGAGGGCTATGCAAAGATTGCGAACGAACTTGGCATGTCGCTCACTGACCTTTCCACGCGATGGTGCCGAACAAGATCCTACTGCAAACATGGCTCGGTGTCTTGGCATTCCCTTGGATTGATCCTATTTATTTGTGCCCACACACACATACAAATATAATATAATATAATCAAATATATACGAATATATATATAATATAAGTAACGACTATGTTAGACTATGAATGACTATGATCATATCACTATGACCATAGTAAGGACATCGATATCGGTGAAATGACAGCAGTCGTACTGGGAATGATAACATGACACTGATATTAAAACCAATAACACGAGAAAAACATGGAAACAACATCAAGGATAATCAACAATAATGGAGATCGAAGCGACGATTCTATTACCAATGATGCTGCCACAAAGTCTGTAGTCATAACAACGTAAAATCATCCTGAAGTACATAGAATACGGATGAATACGGGATTTTCAAAGATATTCCCATTTTAATAAGTTCTTGAATTTTCTATGTTCTATATGCTCGAGGATGACTCTTTTCTTCTTCCTTTTTCTTATGTAAATTTGTTGATTGATGTCACCTGCCAAGGGCCAAGTCATCGAAGTCTGCCTTGTGACCGGTGCTGAGGTGATTATCGGAGCCACCACACTGGATCAGCTGAAGGAAAATCTCGATGCCTTTGAAGGTGATGCTGGCCTATCAGAGGACGTGCTGCAGCAGATTGATGAGATCCATTTGAAGCTCCGCAATCCAGGGACTTTCCTTTGAAAATCTTTGAAATCTCGCAGGGATGTGATATCAAAACAGACTCGAACGTTTTGATTTCTTTTTTCATCACTGCCCGATTTGCGGAAAAAGGATGAAACAAGGCACACTTTTTTCCAGAATCATTTCGGAGGACGGCCTTGCAGGGGAAAGAGAAGGGCCAAGTCGAGTTGTTGTTCAGTTTCCTCCTCAACATTTGTCCTACTCTGCAAAAAATGTACCGCAGGCTTGGCTCAAATCTTCTTTGTTTACCTGTGAGATGGTTTGATCATGGGACAAACATGTGAGTTTCAGAGCTGCATGACTCACCCGCAGTACATACATATAGTCCAGCATTCTAAGCCCTGGTTCTGTCAATTCTGTGGAGTGCAGAAAAGATCGCACATTATTCCCCCCGGTAATCCCTCCTTCAAAAATTCAAACGTTTTTTTTTGGGGGGGCCAATCTTAACATGCTCACAGATCAGTTGTAATGACACGTTTTCACAAAGCTTTCAACAAAGCTTCGATACTTTCCTGATTCGAGCTCGATGATTGGTAGGCGCACAGATGCAGCAATGGCTAGCTGCTTCACTTGCGGTGTTTGTCCTCCCAGTGACGCTGGCAGTGGATGGTCAGAGTTTCAAGGCAAGTGATGAGGAGGCGGACAGGAACTGGGCTGCGTTTGATTTTGTGGCCTATGGATGGCCAAAAAGGGTCAAAAGGTTGGTACCCTGGTGAGCCAAATTGATCAATGGCCATTCCAAGAACCCAAATTGGAGGTACCAACCCCACATAAGGCCTATGTGGGGATATACCGCAACCCCCAAAATTTGTCCTTGTATGGACTATATAGATTATATGGTACAGTACCTCCATTTTAGGATGAATTCCCATTGAATTGATAGCTGGCAAATGGATGTTTTTCCCCACCATTTATCGTAGTATACAGGATATAATAGCCCTTGATCCCCAAATTCCTCTTGTGCCAGAAGAAGATGATCTGTGAGTCTCTGAGGATATGGAACGATCCCAACTGCGAACGCACCGCCAATGCTACTGAAGGGATTGATTGGGACGTGACAAGGCGGGAGTTTTCGCACACAATGCCACTTACTTCAGTACAGATGGTGAGCTTCAGAAACAACCCGATGCATCCCGATGCCATGTCTGTTGCTGATCGAGGTATCAATTATTGCAAATCCCATTTCCAGAAAGCATGGCGGTGATTGGGCCGGTGGTGACACGCTTGGAGAATCCTTTCGAGTTGGACAACGCAGAAGCTTGGACCCAAATTGCCATGTGCGTCACCTGCCATCTCGGCATTGGGCCCATTGGGCTGCGGAACCAAGGCCATGCACTGTCCATTTGGTGTCATTTCGGTGTTCTTTTTCTTCATCAAGTACCTCATTGAGACACCGCAACCTCACCTGGGCCTTGCACGAGTCTATCTCTCCCAATTGGATGCGTTTTCCAGTGGGATTCATCCACATCTCCTGGACAGGCCGGGGCACGCCGGGATCCGGGGACTCCGGGGACTCCGGGGACTCCGGGACCTGGCCATCGGTTCCAGGTCAGATTGGCTGGTGAAAGATTCTCGCATCAACGCCCTACGAAGGGCCGTGCTCAACCGAATCAGCAACAACAGATCTGAGGACGGTGAACTTGCCATCCCTTTTTTTTGTTGTGAAATGCCAAGATTTGTCACCAAGCTGTCCCAAGCTCTCGATCTGCGCCAGGACGTTAAAAGGCCTCAGATCTATGTCTATAGTAAAGAGGTGCCTCAGATCCGAGAACTTTCTCAAGGAGCATCTTTCTGTGGAAAGGGGCAATGGGGTATGGAGGCTGGGCCGCAGCATGGCAGCGGATGCTGAAGGTTGTAGGGCATTGCAGGGTGTGGTCTCGTGAAACATGACTGCAGTATTTGATCAATCTGATGGATTCTGATTGTGGCACTTTCAGGTGCACATCCACGAGTGGCTTCTGGCATCTCCATATTTGAGTGGAGCTTAGAATTCAAACAGATTGGGGCTTGTGACTATGCATGTCATGTAGTATTTTATTGGATGTCCTGCGATGTGTGTTTTAAGGACCCATGACCCGGATGAAGCCGACTTTTTCTTTGTCCCTGCCTATAGCATTTGTATGTTCGAAGGGGGCTTTTTCCCCATGGATACTCTGGATGTCAAGTACACGGAGATGGTTCGAACTTTGCCATATTTCAAACGGCATCGCGGAAGGGATCATATTTTCACCTTTGGTTCCGGCTTGTCGGCCAGTGTTTTCCGCTCTTGGCGAAGTGAAATTCCTGAGAGCATCCAGCTCAGTCCAGAAACTTGGCTGTTCAATGACGTTGTAGATATGAAAGAGCCCTGCTTTAACACCTGGCGGGACATTGCCGTGCCGGGCTACTTACACCGACATGAAATTCTCTCCCTGTCACAGGCAGCAAAGCCACTGGCTGAGCGAAGTCGCTTAGCGGTTTTTCTTGGCCGCATCGATTCCTCCAGGGGTCCACATCCCAGTCAAGGTGGGCCTGATGTGCGGGCTGCCATCAGACGGCTGAAGGAAAAGGACCAGATTTTTGTGGCCCAAAATCTCAGCTTTCCAGAGATGCACGCGATGATGGGTTCGGCCAAGTTCTGCTTTGTTCCCAAAGGTCGCCGGGCGGAAGTTCAGCTGATTTCTCTTGGGGGAAGAGGATCCAAAAGCAAAACATTTGTTCGGCCGTTAGATTTTTTTTCAGCGTGCATTCTTGGATTTTGTTGGGATTAGGTCTTTTTCATCCGCTCAAAACCTCCCTTTTATCCCTGAAATCAATTTCTGCCAGGTAAATCTGCTTGGTCCTTGCGATTTTTTGAAGCTTTGTTTGCCAACTGCGTCCCTGTGGTTCTCTCGGACTTTTGGGAGCTGCCCTTTGAGTCAATCATCGACTTGCCATCCTTTGTCATCAAGTGGCCCATGGAGATGGTGGGTGACACCTTGATGGACTCCGGGTGGGTGGTTAAATGATGCTGATATAAATGATGTTAAATGGTTTTCTATGTCTTTTTCCTAAATATGTTGGACAATGGCAATATTGTTATGTCATAATATGTATTCATATATTACAAGTACTACCGTAATGTGTGCTTTTTCTTGGATATGCGATCCCTCCTGAAAAGGATCTAATTATATCTAATTATACTATGATGCACTCTATTACTCTATTCTATTTCATTCTATTTCATTCTTTTCCGCAATCCCTAGGCATGTTTAAGCATGGATAAGCATTGGAGATATGATTTATTTGATTTTCTATCCTTCAAGATTGATAGAATAGTGGCAGCATAGCCCCGTTCATATGACATCAAATTGGCTCTCATATGTGCAATTGTTTTTTCAGCACCAGGAGTATTTGGAGAGCATTTCTGATAGTACTTTGCAACAGTACATGGACATGGGCAAGGTTTGGCGGTGCTGGTACGTGTACCCACCACTGTTGCACGAAATCGCTTCGAAGTCGCCAGATGAGCTCCATGAGCTTTGCCCAGAACTGGAGCGAGAAAATGCATTTGAGGCAAGGAGGTCCAGACCAATAGTAAAGCATTCCATTGAACAACCATCTGGGGGTCCTTTTAAGTCATCCCAAATAGGGATATACCCAATACATCCCAATACATAAAACCTCTAGTGGCATTGGGGTTTTATGAACAACACGCATGATTCATGATTTCATGTTTTCCAGTGCTTCCCAATTCCAGAGGTTGTTGGGAAGATATTTTATTTGCGTGAACTGAGAACTGTGCATTTTGACGCTAGTTGTGAATATGGGCAACGTGCCTGCTGAAGCATGCATCGCTCTGGGAAAGGGTCTATCAGACGTGTACTGCGCACAGGATCTGCTTCATGAAATCAATGCGCTGCATACAGACACAAACGTCATTCGCAATCGTGTTCGAGCTGGCTTCCAAATATTCCAGAAAAGCAATGTCGGCTTCATGATATGTCCTGGCTAACTGTCCCCTTCCGTTCATGTTTTGGTGCACATCTGCGTTGCCACGTTGCCACCTGTGGTCAACGTATCCTGTTTGTGAAATTGTATGGCATATGAGAGTCAATGTTAGAATCCGAGCTTGTGAATGTTTGCTAGATTCCCCACTGCGTTTGCAACTTGCACTAAATGCTTGTTCTTGCGTTGAATTTCTCGCATGCTCACTTTTGTTTGGGGGTTGGGGCAGGCCCATAAGAGCGCACCCTGCGCACGCAAATTTCAACTCAACCCGAAGTCGCCGCCTGCCGCTACACTGAATCATCTGAATAATTGAACGTGTAGTTATCTATTGTTTTGAGGGTGATTGTTGGTTTTGTTTTGCAGTTCTGCTCTGTGCCAATCGGATTTGAAGTTGAAGTGTCTCTGCACAATTCGTGCGCTTTTGTCTGCATTGGTTGCTGTGTTGGTAAGCAATGCAAGCAATGCAATTTAGGTATAGCCGCATAGCCGTCCATAACCAGTTCCTGATTCACTGGCACAGCCTTGGGATGCCTTGTGTCTTTCACACAGGATGGATTTGGAAGGAGTCCAAAATAGGTCGATCTTCTGTATTCGAAGTGAAATAATGAAACATCTCGAACATCGTCTGAGTATTAGAACAATTTGTTTGATTATTTTGCTTTAGTTTACCTTTCTATGTTTGCATCATTTTCCATCTAGTTTGTCAGGCCATTATGCGCCTCCTTGCTGCCAAAATGCGACGCTCATGGACAATGACGCGTTACTTTGGACCACAGAATTTTGAGGACATGATTCGGAGAGTCAGAGAGGTAGATGCGAAGGAAACTGAAGATGCTCAAGCTCCAGAAGCTTGAGATAAGCTGATGATAGCTGATGTGAGTCGCAGCACCAAGGACCTAGAACTGCTCTGCCCATGCTCTGCCCATGCTCGGAGTTGCACCCGTGTGGCTGAAACAGCAACAAAAAAGGCGTCTAGTGCTCGCCGAGCCAAGCTGGGGGGATCGGCGGTTCTTGGACCAAGATACACCAAGGCGCTCAATGCTCACTTCATGGGTTGCGATGCTTTTGAGGAGGGCGACCTCTTGGTGACATTTCCTGGCTGCAAAGCGCCTCAGCTGCAGCTTCGGAACTCTCCTCAGCCACACCATCGGAGAAAGGCAATAAGATTCCTCCAGGTTGAAACGTTCGCTGTTGGAAGTCTTGAAAGCAATATTTCAAACATCTTCACACACAAATTCGTAGATTCTCTCCACGCAGCCTCATGTTCGTTTCCCAGTTGTCCATTCTGTTGGCTTGGAACTTCATGATATGCTCAGCGAACTGGCAGGGCATCAAGAAGCTATCAAGAATCTTACGTTGGCGGCTGCATGTACCATTACCAATAGTTGATAATAATGGTGCCTCCCCGCAGCATCAACCAATGCAGGAAAGTAGTTGCAAACGGGACTTGAGTAGGCAAAGTAGAACCAAGATGAACCAAGTAGGCCATGGGGCCATGGATGCAGGTTCCAGTCATGTCATGGTTGTCTCAGGACCCAGCCGCATGCAACCCTCTGTTCGAGCAGCCTGGCAGAGCCTGGTGCGTGGCTGGTGTCTTTCCATAGCCAGATTGGTCCATACCAGGTTCCCCCAGGTCATGAAATGTGATGAACTTTGCTGATGCCCATGCCATCCCATGCCAGTTTTCTGCCGATGTCGCGCTATCCTTGAGGCTGGCGGCAGCATACTCCAACGGTTCCTTTTCTTTGGAGCACGAGACTGCGCAGCTTGCATGGCAACATATGGCAACTGGCTGGCTGGGTTATGGCTCTCAACAGCCAGGGGGTGCAAGACCAGATCTGATTTCTTCCAGTCAGCTGATGGTTTGGGATGTTTGGAGATTTTGTGGAAAGGTATCTACGTAGTTTTGGTGTTTTTTTTTGCATGAATTCTCTTAATATTAATTAAATCTACTGTAAATCATGTAAATCCTTGTAACGTGGGAAACCCATTGCCATAAACCTACCTACAATTTGGGGATGGTTTCAAGCCCACCCATAAAATATGGTGATAACTTGGGGATGCTAGAAATGGCATTGGATTTACCAAACACATCATGTTCACTTGAAATACTTACAACATTTTATTGAGTGGCATACCATGTTTGTTGGCAAACTCCCCAGTTTCAATCCTCGGGGAGCTCCAAGGCGCTCGGCTGCGAGCATTCGACTCTTTGGGCCTCTGGAGCTGGCCGCAGAACTCTACCGTGCATCACGGCGCTGATGGCTGTGGCCGCGCCGCTGGCCATGGCAAGCCAAAAGATGGCTGGAAAGATCCCAAGCATAGACTTTGTGGCAGTTTCTTGCAGAGATTCACTTGATTCACACCCAATTATTTTATTACTATTTGATAATGAAAATTGTATGAAACATGATGAAACACGCATAGCCACTCAGGGACTTGCGAATTTGCTCAGTTGTGCCAAAGCTGCACTGCTGACAATCTGTTTAGCCGCCTTCAAGACAGCAGAGTTCTGAGCAGTTCTTTCATCGGTTCCTGAGAATTGGCGCACCCAAGTTGAGAGCCCTCCATACCAAGGGGTCTACCCAAGCTGAGCATCAAAAGCAAGGGCAGCAAATCAATTGCTTCTACACATGTTTGCCAATTTTGGCCATGTGATTTGTGGCACTGTTGTTGCAAGAGCCTGCCACATCCTGCTACCAAATCCACAGGAATAACATTGTGTCATACCAGTCATACCAGTCATACCAGTCATACCAGTCATACCAGTCATACCAGTCATACCAGTCATACCAGTCATACCAGTCATACCAGTCATACCAGTCATATGTACCAGTCATACCATTGCACGTTCATCCGTTTGAGGCAGCATTTCTCATTTGCGCCTGTCGGCCGGACCAAGTCTGTCGCGACCTTAGGGCTTTGTGACTTGTATGCTCTATGGCGTGGCCGTCAACCTTCTTCATATGATCGGGTGAATTTCAGCCAGCTGGCCAATAAACCGATAGACACCAACAAATGCCTCACTTAGCTTGACTGCTGATCTCCCTGAGATGGCGATGGAGAGAAAGAAACAATACATGCCTCAAGTTTGGTGTTTCTTCCAATGTTTTTATTGGATGATCACATTTCTGCCAGTTCAAATCGCAAAAATGTTGCCAGTTCCTCGCCCATTTGGTCGCCGTAGCCGTTTTGATTCGAAGCCCAAAAGGGGAGGCTGTGAGGGCCGTGGTGGGCTTGATCGATCCCTCACCATGAAGCTCAACAGGACGGAGCTGTGCTAGACACCAGACATCGCCAGACCCCAAACCCGAAACCTTTCAGTTGACGAAATCCGGGGGACACAGCCTGATTTGCGCAGGTTTTTGGGCAAAATGGCCGGCGGCTTTTCGCGTTCTTTCCAGAATCGTTCATGTTGAGCATATAGCATACTTGAAAAACCAGCACATTGAGATGCATTGGGCACAGGTGCTTTCATGTATTTTCTAGAGACTGGACCAAGGTGAATGAGACTGTCACCATGGAGCTCAAGAATGGCACACAAGTCTCCGGCACAATCACAGCAGTAATTTGGCAGCAGCCAGTTTTACATTCACCACGCCATAGCCATCCGGTCTGCAACTGGCCGCTGAGCTGCCCAGCGCAGGTGGATTCTTCAATGAACACGCACCTGAAGCAGGTGAAGGTCACCGTGAGGCACAAGAATCCAGTGAGCATGGCGTACCTCTCCATACGCGGCGCAAACATTCGGTATGCAACTCGCCAGCGATCAGAGAGTTGTATATTGTATATTATTGCATGTTATGGCTAGTTGTCCATGCCAAGACAAGCTGCTTTTTTTTTTTTCGATGGGGATGTTTTTGGCTTCGTTAATGCATCCCCAAGGTTATTTTGCCAGATCATGCTGATTTGAACATTCTCCTGATCGATGACGCAGCTCGCCGGGAGGGATTTGATGCCTTGTCAATGTCAGAGCAGAGTTGGTTGACCCAGTTGGCCCACTTCATGGTTCCCTGGCTGAGGCGCCCAAGCAGAACCCACCAAAGTACCCAGCAGGCAGCAAAAAGGCCAAGAAGGCGCTTCTATCTCTTTTATGTGCCGCATTTATGACAACAGTGATCACACAACATACTTGTATATACTTCAGCTTCTCAATTTCTTGCATTTTTTGAACTTTTATGTTCCAACTCTATGTCACATTCAGCGTCCTCTGGAGCTGTGTTGGCTCGAGGCACAGACTTGGACGTTTTTCACAGCTTACCCATATTTTAGCCATGACGATTCCCCAGGGTCCCTTGTACTTGTTGGCTGGTGCTGCCCTCACCCTGGCTGCCAACCACTTCGGAAGCTTCCAGTGGAGTCAGCTCTGGCAGGAGCGCAGCAATTTTCGCGGAGCCTCCTCCGCCGAGGTTGGTCTTTCGGAACCGCCTGATGCCTCAGCCTGGGATGCTCTGAGGCAGATCCTGCAGGGATGGGAGTTCACCACCGAGTATGCTGTCGTGGTGGGTGATGCCAAACATGGCCGACTCTTCACCTATGAAGGAGGCAACTTCACCCTGAAGACTAAGATCCCCACTGGGAGCACTAGCAAATGGCCCTCCGCCATGATGTTTGCGGGGCTGGTGGAGGATGGCACGGTCAAGAGCCTGGATGATCCCGTGTACAAATACCTGCCGTGGTGGACCAAGGATCCCAAAGACCTTCGATCCACGGTGACTTTTCGGATGCTGCTGAGCTTCACTTCAGGCTTCGGAGATGGACACCCTGGAGAGGAAGCCAACACGCGACAAGCGCGAGCCTGGCGTGCAGCAAATGGGGCAACTCCAGAGCTGGTTTCCTCCCGGCGATTGGCTGCCAAGCAATGCGACAACACGGCAGGAGATATTCTAAGCTGTGCCAAGTGGATCTATGAGAATGTGAAGCTGATTGGAAAACCTGGGCAGGTCTACTCCTACAACTCCAATCACTTGCAGCTTGCTGCAGCCGTTGCCGTGACCACCACTGGGCTCAACATCCAGCAGGTCATTCAGAAGTACTTGGTGGAAGCCTTTGACATGAAGGACAGCTCGTACCCAGGAAATTGCCCAGATTTTGGGGGAGGACTCTTCACCACAGGAGTCGACTATGAAAAGTTCATGGCCGGCCTTCTGGGATACAAGACCTTCAGCAAAAAACTTATTGATGCATCGGAAGTGGATGCAACACCTTTCATGAAGGACTACTACACCCTCTACGGTGACTACGGCTTTGGTCACTTCTTGATGTGCTTCGACAGTGTGAAGGGCTTCACCAAGGAATGTGAGGAAGCCCAATGCCACATGGACCCTGGAGCCTTTGGCTTCATCCCTCTCTATGACCGGAAGAACAAGTACTACATGCAAGTGGTGGCTGCCGAGATTCCCCCCAGCGGCTCCTATCCCTTGAGCGGCATCCCAGAATACCTGGCCGTGGGCATCAAACCTCACATCGATGCCATCATGACCGGAAAGGTGACCGGGAATCCCATGGAGCAGCTCTCGCACAATCCTCAGTTCCTGTCACTCAGCTTGTCAGATGTCAACTACTGTTTGGACTGTAAACTTCACCCCAAGAACTGCAGCTGAGTCCGGTAGTCCGGCGCCCTGGCCCTGTCGAATGTTGCCGAAGAGCGCAGCCAACAGAGCCGTGCAGCAAAACTTTTGAGGCAGCAGTGATATGACATACATATGGCAGGTTCCAAGCGAACGGACGCGGAAAGACCTGCGTCAAACATCCAGAGCTCTCAGATTTTCAGGAAAAAACTCCGACTGCAGACTGCACTGATCTGCACTGCAGACTTTGTGTTGCTTCAACTTGTCAGCAAGATCCTCATTTTCCCCACTGAACACAAACCGATGAAGACTGCAGACTTCATCTCTGTTCGTTGGCAGGCTGCTGCAGGTGGCGGTGGTGGAGGCGGAGGTGGAGGTAGGGTCGAGGGTCGATGGTCATCATAGCCATGCATGATCATTTTTTTTATGTTCTTGAATGTTCTTGAAACGTGGTGAAAGATGTTGCAAGGTAGATGTGTGTAATGCGCAGTAAATCGAATGATAAACCACCCCCAAATATACCGCAATGGAAATCGTTGGACTCGTTGGTCAATGTAAATGCTGAAAACCATGCCCAAATGGTAGGATTATGGCATTAGGTCCCCACATTCGATGTTTTTTTGGGCATCACACAAGAAATCGCAAGCACCCAAGCGGACAGACCGGGATCGTGATCGCGATCGCGATCGTGACCGTGACCGAGATCGTGACCGCGACCGCCGCCGATGAGGTGGGTGGGCGAGTAACTACCATTGGGTTTGGCTGAGATTTTCCATTTTCAAGCCCGCCAAATTTATGCAACTTGATCATCATATTTATCATATTTCATAAAGAAGAAATTCATGACCGCCACAGTTTGGTGGATAATTACGTATATAAATATATATAAATATATATTATATTATATACTGCATATTATTTTTTATTACATTTTGATGATTGGTCATCATCATTTCGCCATTGAAACCAGAATTGACAGGCGATGATGTTTTAGGCCTCTCCATGGTTCTCCCCAACAAAGATCCCGCGTCGACCTCGAATTTGTTTCTTCCAGGCTGAGGGTCTGACTTCCAGCAGAGGCGCAGATCAGTTTTTCAGCGAGCGTTCTGCAATTGTTTGATCATATCACACATGAGTGATATATGACACGCACGCATATATAATGTCCACCTATGATTTAACAATAGGGCCCCCCCCCCCTCTCTGACCCTAAATAGACTTAAGGCCACCATAAAACTTGTTTGTATGTAAAGGTTTTAAATTACCACAATTGAAAACGAATACATAAAATGCAATTTCAAAAAAAAAA
>Ga0126342_10006937_pt1 | contig 20174 bp, 25 predicted proteins | sample Cyp1metagenome_FD_92528 | JGI IMG/M metagenome (GOLD analysis project Ga0126342, IMG submission 92528) | Coral microbial communities from Lord Howe Island, Old Settlement Bay, Australia - Cyphastrea 1 metagenome | ecosystem: Host-associated > Invertebrates > Cnidaria > Coral ...
CATACACTTCTGATCCATCTTGCAGCGTGACTTTGATCATGTCTTCTTGGGCTGTGCCCTCTGTTTTGGCTGGCACCAAAGCAGTTGGGAGACCATGTGATAGTTTTGATCCATCGGGTAGTGGTTCTTGATTGGATGCCTGGGAGTCCATCCCTGCCAGTGGCAAAGGAAGCAAGCAACAACACCAAAACAATCACAGCATCAACAGCGAGCAACAAAGCAAGCAGACTCGGAGAAATGGAAGGAAATGAATAAAATGGAAACCCACGTGGAAATGGAAAATAAGAACTAATCAGATCACCAAATAAATGCGCAACGCCGATTGAACATGCTGTTTGATGTGCCACCTCGCTAGCTCGAGCCTAAACACATTCCATTAAACCTTCAAAATGTTCCTTTTTGCGACATGCGACAGTAACGTAATTTGATGTTGAACTGATCGATCAATTCAAAACTTCAGCAAAGGTAAATTTTGAATCACCCGACATAACAATTCAAGAAAGGGTGGGAAGGTCTTGTATCAGTGCATCTATCCAAACATAGATTTGTTTTTGTCGTTTCCAACTTTGGTTGATTTAGCAAGAATGCACGGTATCTGCTAGTGCAACTCAAGTGTATGACAGCAACATTTTCTTGGTGTGATGTCTGGCCACAGACCGTTGGCAGAGGCGGCGTCTAAACAAATGCCATGGAATCTGTTGGAATTCGTTGGAATCCATTGGAATCGTGTTGATGTTTTTGTGTTGCTCAAGGCTGTTCCGCTATACAACAATCAGCACCTTCTCGATTTTGAATGGGCGACAAACTTAAATCAATTTGGGTCAATTTCCACGATTGGTTTGGTCAAGAGCTGAAGCGCCGAGTGGCTGGGACTGAGGGCGTGGTGACAGCGGCTTTCTTGCAAAAAATTCCAGACCCTAGTCTGAAACATGCATCTTGGTTGGACTCTAATTTTCATTGGATGTGCTGTTTTGTCATGCAACTTTGGTGCATTTAGGTAAAGAACGTGGAAACGGTCAACCGATGCATTTGTGGAGAGCCCATTTCACAAATTTTGTCCTATCGATTTATTTGCCGTTCTGCGCTATGATGTGTTACGGAAATCAAACAACCGGAACCAAGGTCCAAAGAAGAAAACAATGGACGTTCGGAGAGTCTTTTACTGCAGCCTTCGCGCATTCCAAAGAGAATCCGATTGATTTGAATCGGACAGTTTTTTTTCAAATCAGTCTTGAGACCAACCCCAATCCATACCTGCAAGCCAGGCATGTTCCCAATTCCAAAATTGGCTGAAAAGTCATGACCTGAGTTGGCAGGTTTGGATTTTATTTGCCAAGTCTGGTCTCAGTTCGCAAAGCAAATCGAATAGATTGAAGTGAACATTGCAATTTTGAGGCTTCTTGGAAGGAGGGCTACGGTGATTTGCGTGGAGGAGGTGAAGAGCATGTTATTTCTTCAATCATCCTTTGAGTCTTGAACAGTTCTCGGACCAGACACTGTTCTCAGAGGGGTATTTCGTGCTTGGACGCGTAGGCGCACTGGGACCTCAACAGGCCGCCAAGTCTCCACCGAAAAACAGAGATTTGAGACATGCCATGTACCAAGCTGCTTGAACCATGCCGTGAGGCGAAGACTTACTGTCCATGGTCGAAATGAGTTTGTTTCTTAATCCAGTTGGCAAATGTGCAGCGTCATGAAGTGTGGTTTCATCAGTTTCATTTTTTGTCAGATATCCAAGGACTGGTCAAAGTGTACTGCGAATTGATGAAGTGTGTTGCTACACAGAGGCACGTCGCGTGTGAAACTTTCAGGCAAAAATCTTACATTACTTTACATTATATACAATTTTTTCGTTACCCGTTTGGGTGTCAGGTGGCACCTGGAAAGACCTTGTACACTCAATCAGCTACGGTCAAGCCGGCAACCAAGTAGCGAAATTCTACAATCAGAAATCAATAGACATCAACAAAATTGTTTTTTTTTTTTTGGTGATCTCAGGTTTTGTGATGCAAACACTGTTAATGGTGGTGCAGTGGTTGTGCGCGCAGACATGTCTATATACAAGTGTATGGCATATTTTCTTCATTTTGAGGGTGCACACACTGAGCAATATCTAAATTGTGTTGATGGAACTCTTGAACGGAAGACAAGGTTGACAGGCTCCAGATGCTCAGATGCTCTGAACTTTCTTCTGGCAGAGGGTTGATTTTTTCCTTGAGACTCAGGTACAAAAAGGGGCTTCTCAGTGGTTTGCTCACCCCAGTTGCCGCATCCTCGTCCATAATTTCCCGCAAATGCAGCAGATAACGACCTACCGTGCCTACATGAGTCTTGCCCAGGCGGCAGAAATTCTGTCTGGTGTTTGCCAGAGGCCTTCAAGTCCTCGCGGTGTCATTGCCATGGCAATTGATTTGGTAGTCTTTCAACAGTCAATAGTCCTTGCCCAGTGGCCCATTTCTCTCTTGAGTCCTTCGGTGAGTTGGAGTTCAGTGTTTTACAGGAACGCTCGAAGTGGCTTGTCAGCGATGATTGCAGGCAGGACTCAAGATCTAATTTGGTGCTTTAAATGAGCAGTTCCCCATCCCAAGTCAAGACTGGTGTTTGTTCAGGGAGGATTGGTGCCGTGGTGTCGTGGTGAATAAGCGACTGCCCTGCAGAGGCTCTGAGCGTGAGCGAGCCACTTTGGCTGGGGAGGCAGACTTGTGGACTGATCATCGAGAGCAGAAACTAAATCATGTCAATGCAATTGGATTCAGTGTTGCCATGTTTGCAAATGCAGTCCTGTGCCATCTTGTGGCTGAAGACGTCAAATCAATTATGAATCATCGCATACTTCCACCAGACAAACACATTTTGTCAAACTACTTCATGCACTTTCGTAAACGCAAACAGGGATGCAGATGCCCAAGAATCAAGTTGACAACGGAACGCAGCAGAAGAGTGAGGAACAAATTTTGGATTTTATTGTAGACTTCGAGATTTTGGAACTTGCCATGGCCGGGAGTCGCTAGTTTGGACAACACGTCCAAGATTGTGGTACAGCCCACGAACGCTAACATGATACCTTTTCCACGTCCTGCTGCTGACAAAGCTTGGGGCTCAATGCCATTTCCAGCACCACATCAACCGCATCCACAGCAACCACAGTTTCGGCCCCCAACTTTTCAAAATCAAATGCCAGAGATGCAGGATTTTATGCCAGACATGTTTCCTTTGCAGCCCAAGCCTTCAATGGAGGCCATGTTCACAGGCCACCCACCGCATCATGTGCAACCACAGCCAGGCCTGTTTCCACAACCAGTGGATTTCCCACATCCAGGTGCCTGGCCACCCCCACCAGAGCAGCCATGCCCTGGCTATTTGCAGGAGTGGTTACCTCCAAACCCAGGTGGACCTGGTGGACCTGGTGGACCTGGTGGACCTGGTGGACCTGGACTGCAACCTCAAGCACTGTTGGGTCCATTAGATCCAATGCTCCAAGGCACACCACCAACACCTCACTTTCAGGCACCTGGCATGGGTCAGCAGCCAATGGGCCAGTCAATGGGGCAGCAGCCAATCAGTCAGCAGCCGATGGGTCAGCAGCCAGTCGGTCAGCAGCCAGTCGGTCAGCAGCCAATGGGTCAGCAGCCAGTTGGTCAGCAGCCAATGGGTCAGCAGCAAGTGGGTCACCAACCAGTCGGTCAGCAGCCAATGGGTCAGCAGCCAATGGGTCAGCAGCCGTTAGGTCAGCAGCCGATGGGTCAGCAGCTGTTGGGTCAGCCACTAGGTCAGCCAAATGGTCAGCCATTGGGCCAGTTGACAGGTCCTTCGATGGGGCAGCCGATGTGTCAACCGTTGGGTAGTCAGACAGGTCAGGCGGTGCAGATGATGTCACCACCAGTCTGTTGGGCCCAGCCTCAAGAACTGGGTAACCCACAGGTTCAGCTTGACCCTGTGGAACTGCAACGTGTGGCGACCCCGCAGCAAGCTACGCTTAGACCAGCCTTTAGCAATCAGGCTAGCAGATCTGCTGAGATCGGGCCGCACTTAGAAAAGATGGTCTTGGCAGTTGATGTAGATGAGGTCCTTTGCAGATGTGCTGAAGCCTTTGTGCTTTGGCAGACTGGCAAGGTGCTCTTGGATGTGAATGAGTGCTTTCAGATTTGCTATGCACACAGCAATGCTGCGGCAAGAGAGCAGTTCTTCAATTCCGAGGCAGCTGTGAATGCTCAGGCGGTGTCAGGAGCTTTTGAGGCACTTCAGACTTTGAGAGCCTTGAACTTTGAGGTCCACGCCATCACTGCACGTCCGGCCAGTTCCCAATCAATGACATATCAGTTTCTGCAGAGATGTTTCCCTGGCATGATTGGGGGGCTGCATTTGTCAACACCTAGCAGTCCTTCAAAAGGCGCCATTGCGAAGAGTCTTGGCGCTTGTGGGCTGGTGGATGATCAACTTCCGCATGTTCTTGAAGCCTCACAGCAACTTCCTGCAGTGCTATTCGACCTTGACGGCCGCTATTTCTGGACCAAGACATCTGATGTCTTACCGCAAGCTGTAGTCAGAAAGACCAGCTGGCCAGAAGTGGTGGAGTGGGCCTGTGCACAGCTTCGCAGCGCAAGGGGCATACCAGCCGCATATGGCCCACCAGGACAAACCTCGCTGGTTCAGACAAGTGCTGAGACAAGAGAGAAACTGACAGGTGCACAAGTTGCAATTTCTCCCACTCCAGTGCAGACAGTCGAAGTGAGCTTGGATTGTGTCAAAGCATTTGGTTTGGACAAGGATTTCTCTTTTTCTATCAACTTAGTATTGCAGAAAGGTGAGCCGCTGACAATCGGAAGGTCGCATCAGACAGATGCCTTTGAGAAGCTTGTTCCTGATGATGCCCTGCGGAGCTGTGTCTCCCGCAGTCACTTCACTATCTCTTGGGATGGTGAAAGGTTCTTTTTGAGACGACTATCTGTAAATGCCATGTTTTTGGATGATGTCATGATTCCACAACAGCAAGAGGTACTTCTGAACAAAGGTGGACACATTGGCCTTTGCAGCGAGGCAAACGGCAGGTCGTCTTTCCTTCTGTTGCGTTTTGCCCTAGGCATTCAAAAGGATCCATATGATCCATCTTTGGGTGAGGTCGAACCGAAGCAAATAGAGAACACATATGAGAGTTCATGGTGCACATGGGCAACCGACTTGTCCAGCTGCCCTTTCTATTTGCTCTGTACGATGTCTGCGAGTCGAGATATTTCGCATCTACCAGCAGAGCGGCGTGGGGTAGCTTTAACAAGGTCTGTGATGTTGGGCCGACAGCATCAGCCTGGCCTATTTGAGGGCATTCTAGGCCCGGACAGTGTGAACCTGACATTCATCTCCAGGTCTCACTTGGAGCTAAATGAAGTGGAAACAGGAAATTTCATGATGCGAAATCTGAGTCAAAATCCAGTGGTGGTCAAGGGCTCACAACAAGTGGCCAAGGAACAACAATCGTTCTTGAGCCCAGGTGATAGCATCGAATTCATCGCTGGCTCTGATCTGAAGTGTTTTCTTCGCTTCCACTTGGAGCAGACCGAAGCACAGCCAAGAGTAGCGGTACCGGTGCCAACCGCACCCACATTCTGGCTGGAGCTAGACGGAAGTGCAGTTCGAGATCTTCCTTTGGAGCATCGCAGAGTGCATCCGCAGGTTGGATTTCAAGGACAGAGTCTGGCTGTTGGTCGTGCCTTCCAGGAACTCCATCAGGCTTTGAACGAGGAGGCGTTGGCCTGGGTGAGCCGAGAACACTTTCGGATCGAAGTGGGCCATGGCCACCATGGGATCCATGGGATCACCTTGGTGGCGTTGAGTAGCAATCCAATGTGGCGCCAACGTGCTGAGGAGCTTCTAACCATGGAGAAGCATGATACCTTGCCATTGGAGCGAGGAGACCGAATTTGGCTCTACACAGGGGCCAGTGATGGTCAGCCATCAGGTCCAGGGCATAAAGGCACCATTGTCTGGACCTTCTGCATATAGAAATTTGATGATGCAACTTAAATGCATCATGTTGTTTTTTGGTTGAGACACAAGATTCAATTCGAACACTGAATTTGCACGTTCCAAAAAGACCTACAGTACTTGCATTTTGCCCTTCAAGAATAACAGCTTGAGGCCTGCAGGAATTTGAATGCACTGCTCATGCAATACAAGTGTGGAATCTTTTTATCGTTTAAAGTTTAAACATAAATGCACAGAAAATCTTGCAGGTCATTCCGATTCCTGTTGATAGTGGAAGAGCTGACCTTACTGCTGGATGGCATTCTGTAACCGCACATGATTTCTTGGACTTTTTGACAAAGGACAGCTCAGGAACCCAGGAACTCAGAAACCAGGAAGATGTGGATTTACCTTCCAGTCATGGCCTGCGGTGCCAAGGCTCGCATTTGCCACTCTTGCTTAGTGTCCAGACCTTGAAGGTCCGAAAGCATGAAAATTTGTCGAAGCCACGACCTCCGTTCAGCAGTTTCAATGTCGAGCTGAGGGAGTAGTGGCTGCTTCTGCGCTTTTACTATGGCGCTGTGTCCGAGGCTTATGCTTTGCTGCTCCGGCAGTGTTTGCTGTTGAGATTTGAGTCTGAAATCAGCGAAGTACCCAAGCGCCCTGATCTTTGCTTACTTTTTGCTTGCGCTGAGGTTCCTTAGCAGTGACAAGCTTGGAGCTATCCCTGAAAGGCTGGGATCTTGCTGCATTTTCAAAGCCCAGAGGAAATCAAATTTCATTCAATGAACTTCTTGGAACAATGATCTGCTTGGAAAGGACTCTGGTGCATTGAGGCAGGACCAAGGTGATTATGCAGCTCCTAAGTTTGGTGGCTGCAACTAGCCGCGGCTCCTGCTCTGGCTTCTGTAGCATTCAAGGTTGGGCGAGAACATTGCTTGATTTTTCTTTTGTTGAGTATTGACAGTATTGATGAGTATTGCAGATCCTGAAAATTGCTTGGTTCCCATTTTCCACATTGTAAGTTTGCTGAGAGCTGCGCACTTGCCCAACCCTGAAAAGCCATATCTACAGCAAAGAAAGCCTGACATAGATGTTTCAATTGCTTGACTTCACTGTATCGAAATGCAAGAAAAATCACGCATTCTTGAAGGTTGTTGTGGCGTTGGTGCTTGAAACTAGGGTTTACCATCTAGAATCTAAAAGGATCTAAAAGGTCTGGTCATGCACTGCTGATATCTCTTTCATTGAAGTCCAGGGACAGATTGAATGAGAGAAGTTTCTTTTGGATGCTGATCAATCAGTTGGAAGCTTTCTCCCGTCGCAAGTGTTGGCTCAATGAGTGGAGATCCTCCTGACGAACGACATGAGAACTGCATGGCTGTCAAGAGTCTTAAAGTTGCTTCAGCTCTCAATAGTCTTGGAATGTCTTGGAACTTTTGAACTATCACCAGCTATTTGTTTGGTGTGGCAAGAACGGACTCAAGGAAGCGGCTTGTGAGTACTTTATCACATTGGGCCAATTAACGTGTCTCAGGTTTCAAGACATGCACTGAGATGTTGGCTGTTGTGGGCTGTACCCGCATCTCTCATGAAGGGGAATTGAGACTGCTAAATGTTGTCCGGAGGAGGCCAGAGTGTGGTGAGACTCCCTTGTTCGCGCAGACTTGATTTTTTCTATGTTTTCTCTCATCTCTCATACGGACAAACATGGACACAGGCATAGACACAGATGTGCGAGAGAGACGCGCACATGTGCACATACACACACACACGGTTGGATAAAAATGAGCAAAGCCAGGTCCCTTTGCTGTTTGTTTGACAACAACAGTACATGTTGTATAAACCAGTGTGTTTTCCCATTTCTCTGTACCCATCATTTCGCATATACTTGCAGTGACCTCCACAAAAGAAATACAATTTCACACCTATGACTAGCCAGAGAATGATTTCACTTTTGTAGCCCATGGAAATTCAAGTTCTCAGGGTGACAACAAAGTATAAGTTCACCATGTTCTAGGGTCATGGCACAGTTGCGAGAGTTGCGTCGATGTTCACCACAAAGTGAATTTAACCTTTGTAGTTCATACAGGTGAGGTGCGTTCGTGCAAAATCAGTGAGGCCCAGCACTGTTGCTTTGGCACTGCTGGCCTTTACGTCCGTGTTGTGCAGCTAAGGCCAGGATTGTTTGTTGTCAGTGGCTGGGTTGTAGGTAAAAGCCAAAGGAGTGAGAAGAAAATTCCAGTTTCAATTTGAGTGGTTCACCTTTCAGCCAGACGTTCACTTAGCATGTTGCACTTGGGGGAACAAGCGCTGCGCTTCATCCCTTTAGCGGTGCATCATCTCCAGAGCTCCACAGCCCGTTTCGCATGTCGCGCCTGGGAAGCGTTTGTGCATTGCTCCTCCTTCTTCCAACGGCGTCGGCAGACACTGCAGACACTGCAGACACTGCAGACGCCGTGAATTCAACGCTCGCTCCAAAAGATGCCGAGATGTGGGGGAACTTCGTGCTGCTCAAATGCATTACGCGCATATCGCAGTTGGCTAGTTGATGCATTTGATATCATTTGATATCATTTGATGCTAATTATGCTAATTGCGGATTGGTCAGTTCATTGGGGGACTGTGAGAGAACAATTGAAATCAGTGATCATGGTTTGCCAAATAACAATGAAGAGTTCCGAATAAGTCCAAATTTCACCTTTCCTTGGGAGCCCATGGGAAGTGGGGTCTTCAAATTTAGTTTGCAAGCTGGTCAGCTGGCCTTGAAAAGAGGGAGATACTTTGAGTGATCTATTGCAGGGCCCCCCTAAGCCCGAAGCCTCGAGCTCTGAATTGGAGAACTGCATTGGCTTCAAGTGATTACTGTAGCCAAAATCATCAACCTGCATTTCGGGATGGTGACATACTAAACATGTTCGCTGCAACCCTGACGTTGCGCCGTGTTTGACTTCAGGTGGCTATGAAGATAAAGTTGATGTTATTACCCCAACCAACATATTGTTCATACGGGGTGGCAAATTTTGATCCCGCATGGAGATATAGTTGATGTTATTTCCCCAATCAACATATTGTTCAGAGGGGGTGATGAATTTTTGAACCCTCATGAAGATGAAGATAAATTTGATGTTATTACCCCAGTCAACATATTGCTCAGAGGGGGTGGCAAATTTTAATGTGATGATGATCATGATGATGATGATGATGATCATGATGATGATGATGATGATGATCATGATGATCATGATGATCATGACGATTGTAAGTGTGGAGCAACGTCCGGGTTGGGGCGAACATTTTTTTTTTGAATTCATTGGTACCCCAATTTTGACCCATACCTAACTGATGTGTTAAAATCCATGGACTTTCGCCTGTCCCCGTGGCCAGGTTCTGCAACTGTGGCCTCACTTGCGAGACTCAGCCGGGCACCTTCTTCGGCCAGTCCTGCACCTGCCATACGTGCACCAATGGAACCATTCGCAACTCCACAGGCTGCGCCATTCGGAAGTGATTGCCGAATAGTTGTGCACTACAATAGTTCACTATACTTCACTATTTTTTCGATTTACAATAATGTGTTTGCATTGAACATACTACAGTTGGTGGGGATACCGGGATACCTAGAGTCATCCCAAAAAATATGGAAAAAGCAGATCATCATCAAATCAATAAAACTGTCACTGTCTTAATTCCCCTTATCGTTTTAGCGATGACGGCGATGACTATAGAATATGAGGGATCCAGTTCCAACCTTTCGGTTCCTAGCAGCCGCCCTTCAAGGCCTGCGTGGTGCACTCAACAGCACCAGCCAGCTGAGCCAGAGCCTCCAGGGTCCAGCTGTGCGGAGTGGCTGGTCACCTTCCTCCGGCAGACCGCAGGTTTTGGAATGCCGATGTGGGAGGCTGGAAGGGATGCCGAAAGAGAATTCTCAACCGAAATGTATAACAAAAAAAGATCAGACATGATCAGACAGCATCAAATATCAGAAAGAGGGTGAGATGTGATAGAATAAGAATATCGAGCACAACATATTAATCATTAAGCCCAAAACGAAGAGAACACGCTGAACACACAGTAAGGGTAAGGGTACTCCCCCACGGTCAGCTTTCTGATTCTGGGGCGGCGCTGCAGGTACTGCTCATATGGTCGACAGCTTGGTGGCGGCCGTGGGGGAACCTACTTTTGCTTCGTCTTTGCCTGCAATCCGTGCAGATGAGCCATGGCAGCCATGGTGTGCCCATGTGGGTTTTTGGCCGTCTCATGCCGTTTCACCAGTCAGCAAAGCAGTGGTGCAAATGTGGACAGGAGCCGCTGACAACAGCTGAGCTGGAAAAGAAGCGGCATTAGGAATAGGCCGCCAAAGCAGCGACCGCATCCAAAGCAAAGCAATGGCAGTACAGACATTGTCCTCAAACAAATTGAGGAGAATCTTTGAAGCCAGGTTCATGATCACAAAGGCGAGACGCGGCGAGACTTTAAGCTGATTTTCCAGGAATGGTTTCACTGATGACATCCAACTTCTTTAGCGAGGTTACAACCATCTGAGGCTTCGAACTGTTGACTCAGTTGACCGCAGATCTCCAACCCTATTCACATTGTGACTGCTGGGTGCACGTTTTGGTTCCTTGCACTGACCTCTTCGCCACACCAAAATTTCAAGAACCTATCCGACTTATCCACCAAGCAAACATGGTTATCTAGCGGCCCGGGCATGATCACGCCACAACGAAACGACCCGCTGCAACATGACTTGTGAACACTTGGTCCCGGAAAGCTCAGTCGTCAAGGAAAACTATTGGCCAAGTACTCGAAAACAAAATGAACATGTTCAACGCCCTCGCGGGCAGTTTGCAGTACGGGTTACCCTACCTGGCTGGCGACTGGTGACATTTTGTGACTGCAACGGACATACCTAGCTCCAACACAATGTCCACATGTTTCTTGATGTGTATTAGCGCGGACGCGCCCACCGCACTATGTTTTCTCAAAAAAATATCCGCAGAGAGATTCTTTGCTTCCATTTGTTTAAGCAGTTCTCAAGAAGTTTGGGTTCAATTCGAGTGCTGAAGACAACTCAAAGATTCGGTGGTAGTTTGGCAGCAATGAAGATGGGTTTGTATAGGTGTTGGTGTGTTTTTGGGGTTGTGGGAAGACATGCACCATGCTAGATCTCATGATGCGCCAGGCCATTTCGGCATATCGTTTGAGTTTCACATCGTGGCGCCCTTGAGTTTTTTTCTTGGGTTTGTGAGGGATGGTGGAGATGAAACCGAACTTCTGGTTGTCCCTAGGCGGGAGCAATTCAAAGTTGCAAGCCTTGCAAAACAGCACGTGATTACTTGCATGGAACTTGACTTGACATTGTGTCATTCCAGCTTCTTTGACTTTTGAAGCATAATTGGATATATATATATATACATATGTATATATATATATACACACACACACCCCTTTTCTGACGCTATATTATAGCATAGATGCCTGAAAGCATGGGGTCACATCCTGCTCTATCGGCCCCATTTCTCTGCATTGTAGATCTGGTTGAGCGCTTGTTTGAATCAGAGACAGGCTTCCCTCAAATTCTCGACTAGTTGACGGGCTGATTCCGTTTGTCGGCTCATAATTTGGATTGTGGCCCACACACTTTGCGGCTTTTAATATTTTTGAGGTTAGATTGCTTTGCCATATAACCCCCTGTTAAACTTAGCAGGGGATCAAAAAGCCACCAAGATTTGTTCAGATTGGTTCAGTTTGGTTGGCCTTGAAACAAACCACGTCCCGTGGTATGTGTGGAATATTGATCGCAAATGATCGCCACCACATTCTGACCATGCTATTGAACCGCAAAGTCACTCATATTATACACAACACAAGATTGGCTGGGGATATTCAAGCAACCTTTAGTTGTTTCAGGAAACCTCCATCTTCCAGATGCAACTGGTCAAGACATGTCAACACCCAGGCATGCTATAGCTGCTATGGACGGCGCATGAGCTGAATAGCTGCTTCCGGCGCTCATGGTGCGAAAAGCTGACGCAGAGCAGCAGCAGTGAATTTGAAGTTGCCAGGTCTGAAGTCCATCTGCGTGTCAATATTTTTTTTCCCTTGTGGCAATTAGTTAGGATGAAACCTTGTGGCAAATCATGGGGAAATAATATCGTGCCCAAAAAAAAGGTGCCGCTGATAAGGCATCAAGACTTCGCCCTGATCAGAATTGTCATCATTTGGAATCTGTCAAAGGTGAAGCATGGGATACCGAGGAGAGGTTTATCCGATATCATTCCGATATCCGTTTGTTCATGAGAAAACGATGGAATTCGAGTTGTGCAGTTACCACAGCGTGAGTCTTTTGCACAATATTCTTGTGGCTTCCTACTCGTACATTCATTTTCGCTTTGCGTATCGCATTTTCCAAAGAAAGGTTTGATTCCAAACAAGAACTCTCTTCACAGTTGGGATTCAATTGTTTTGAAAGTTGTCATTGTCCTGACATGATGGGACAATTCCCCAGATTTTTGACTTTTGAAAACATTATGGAAATTCACCTGCAAAGCCAGGAGATCCCCTACTTTTGCGCTTCTTGTTGGATTGCAGCCATATCCCCTAGAGTGCAAATCTTCTTGAGCAGAGGGGGCTCTGTCAAAATGGCTGTTTGTGCCCAAGATTCATCCATTCGTACACGGAACAGGTCAGGTTGTCTTGCAAAAAGCTGGCAATAGAGTATCACTGGCAATGGACGTTTCAAAATGGTGTTCGATTTTCACTGCGATTGCTTGCTTTTGATGTTTGATGTATATCTGAAATCATTTGCGAATGCAACCTGAATGAAATTCATTTGAGGAGTGCTATGGCATGCTGGAGTCTTAATACCTTACAATTTACATGTGTGCTGCTTGTTGTCTTGGTCGGAAGAGATCAGAACTGCACCTCAAATCTGAATTTTCTGAAACCCAAGTCGCCGCTTGCGTATTAATAACCTGCAGACCCGCTGTTGAGGCATGCTTCAGAGGCTGGTCTGGGAAGTACAAAAGATGAGATCATCAGGTAAATTGGGGAGCAGCAAAATCACAGGACAAGATACAGGAAACATGATGCCAAGAGCAGATAAACTAATTGTCAATTGGATGAGGCAGAATGGTTGTCTATGCTTACCTGGAACATGTCTGTCCTTGTGAAGGAAACTCTGTGTTGGAAAAGGCCGTCATATTGTCCAAGATCCAATGCGTTCAATTCATGCATTATTGAGACATTCTTGTTCACCTCGACTTTTGTGTTTTCTTGAGGACCTCATTGGATTTGAAGGCCCCATCACATGGGAATGTTTGCCACTGATGCGTTCGAACCACAGGAATTCCCTGAAGAGCACGGAGATGAAAATGACCTGCTAACGAGATTCGAGGCAGATAAACTTACAATGCATTGCTCCATAGGATTGAAGATGTGTGAACAGAGCACGCTTGGCCGGCCAGACCTTGTCTCGCAACTTCAGATCAGAAGTTCAGACCTTGTTTGGCGTGGCTCCAAGAGCGTGAAATCAAGAAGCTCTGCTCTCTGCAGCATCCATCGTAAAGATGCTATTGCTTGCATTTGAATCATCAATGGAAGCTTTCCAGGCCAGGAGAAAGAAACTGCCAAGGACAGCACACAGCGCAGATTTTCTATGCCAACAATTTCCTCCTTTTGCTGGAAGCTGTGGGGACTCCCGTGGGGACTGTGGGTTTGTTTCCTGTCAGGACCTGAATCGTCTGCAGCAGCGCAACGCAGAGCTGGAGAAGCAGCTGCAACTCGAGAGAGAGGAGGCTGGATCCGATGCTGGCAGCTGGAGCTGGTTGTGAAGCTTCAGCGGGCTTCAACAGACTGCTGAAATCATCGTAGAATGCCAAGCGAGTCTCACGGCGCTGTTCTTTGGACATTCCGTGCACATCTTGCGCTTTGGTTTTTGGGCACCAAATGCCTTCGGCAGCTTTGACTTTGAATTTGTTTGTTGCGAGCTGTCGATTCCCCCAGGCGCAGGGCATTGGTGCGGCAATTCAGCGCTTCTTTGCCAACCAGGCGGATTTCAACTTGGAGCTTTGGACGCTTTGGGCCACTTGAAAGTTCGGCATTGTTCTTCTTGGGCCTTCATGTCTACATTGAACTTGATCTGCATCTTATGTGCATTCGCAGCACGAGGACCAAGCATATGGACTGTGATTGAGGGTCAGAATTGACTATTAAACTTAAACCATATTCTCCAGATCAGAAGTCACGTGCTTGTAGCCGCAGAAGCCCCAATGCTCGCAACATCGAACACCGAATGATTTATTATTTCTATACACAGCATAGTTCTAAGCACCGTCGCCGAGCATTTTGTGGTGAATCGACAGCTGAGAGTCTGATAGTTATTGCCTTAGCTGGCCTTAGCAGCTGGCCCTGTCAGACGCCATGTGCTATGGCAGTGCCAAGCCAATTTTTATGTCCGATGCGCCTGGGTTCCTACAACGGCAACGTGCCAGAGCTGCCAAGCATTTGGTCAGCGAGCACGCAGGTGGGGTCATAAGGCTTGCTAACTTGGAAGTACTGATGGCATTCCGAAAGAAAAAAGGGGAACAAACTGGAAACTATGGAAACTACTTATGGGTGCGAGTTGAATTGGTTGGTCTCGATCAGGGCCAGGGACCACAAGCGATCCAAATAGTGATCCAGTCGAACGATCAGGATCACCTCCAAACAATTCAGAGATGTGTTGACACACACAGTCCACAACCATATTTGTTTATGATGGTTATCGTTTGTACAGATATGATATGATATACATGCATGGTGCCTTTCATTCAAATCGGACATTTTCTTCTCCATCCCATGCTACAGCTCTGGTCTTTGCGCCCGGAAGCAAGGATGCACACACACACATATATATACATATTATTTGTACGTAATATTTGATACGTGTATGTAGTGTATGTAGTATATGTACGACGTGAGATGAAAGACTACTGTGCATAGGTATTCAATTGTGTTGCTCGTAGGTGCACCGTAGGGGTATGCGTAGTAGACGTAGATTGCATACACATCTTTCCATGAACAATTCATTCTCATACCCGCACATAGGCTGGTGCTCTTTGCTTGTTTAATGTGTATGCACCATCTGTACTAGATGTGTATGTCTTCTGTTAGAAGCACAAATTCTTTTTGATCTATTTTTATTGAGCATCGTCCTGTTTGCAGTGCACGGAGTTTTCCGAATGCCAGGAACCATAACCTGCCGCTGTCAGAAGTGCATCGCGGCAGCGGAGGCACGAACAGGACCCAGCATCAGCAACGAGTGGCCCCTGCCACCGCTGAAGCACACAGACGAGGCAGGGGACCACCATGCTTCGGCATCCTCTGCCAAGGGTGCCGTGGTATGTTCCATGCATGTTCTTCGCTCAAGTTTGGAAGCAAAAGAAGTCAGACTGTGTCTGAACGGACCATGCCACCGCAGCCTCGGAGCCTTGGAGTTGGACTCCTGGGACCCCTTTAATTTGTCAATTTGTCAAGCCCCTGTGAAGCTTTCGGGAAGTGACATGGTGCCGAAGTCGGCAGGATAGTGCTGGATTCCTCACAACTGCAGTGCAGGTGGGCTTTGCGGTCTAACTATCATGTTCCTTTGGTTTCCTTTACTCAATTGATGACATTGGCAAAATTGGGTCTCTACAATTTTAGACACACTGTCTTTGTGGGCCTCATGGCCAAGCACTTCACTGAGTATGCGCTCTTCATTTTCCTTGTCGTAGAGTTGCGCGATTGGACAGATGCTCTTTCAAGTTGGTTTTGCATGGTTTTGCAGCTTTCTGCAAAGTGATTGCTTTGCTCCTTGCCAAACCTGACCACATAAAAAGAACCCCTGTTGTTTCGGTGCCTTGACAGGCGCGTTCGCCGCCGGGCCGGGTGAAGGATCAGAAAGCTGCCCGTCCTGAGGAGCAAAGACTGCAATAGAATTGGACTGGAAAGACTGCTTGCATCACGTTGGATCACGTTGGATCACGTTGGATCACGTTGGATCACGTTGGATCACGTTGGATGGAATGTGTTTCACAGGCTGATCTCACTTCTCTAGACTCTTGTTTCCTTTCAATGTGGATGTTGATTTGGTTGGCGGCCTTGGTGCCTTGGTGCCTTGGCGCTCCAGGAATCTACGGTCCAGCGTGACTTCACATGGCTTTTGCGAGTGATGTCAGAGATGGCGCCCTCGGAGGGTGGAGGTTTGGCAGGAACCCTCAGCTATGATGGGATCTGGACACCAGATCCGCGGTCCCTGCAGGGGAAACTGGGAATTCTGGTGCCTGAGACCGTCATCTTGGAGAAAGGAAAGCCCAAGAGGTGCGCAGCTGAAGCAACCTGAAGCATGTTGGAGTGTGGGTTTCATTGTAGCAACATGCAGCACTAGTATGCAATAGCGACATTGGACACCTTTGAACGCACTGCAATTTCACAAGAGATGAGGGGCAATTGCACATGTTGCACATGCTTTTTGAGCAGGCGTTACTTCCTCGACCCCGCTGGACGCATCAGCGTTCTACGGATGAAGACACATGGAGATGAATATCTTGTGAAAGCTGGTCTGCTGAACAGTCCGTTTCCCTTCTCCCCGTTTGAACCAGATCAGTGACAGGCAGATCAGAAATTGGAACTCACTGTTTGATTGAGTTTTTCAATCATGGGCTTTGTTATCCTTTCATGATGGAAAATTGAGAACAGAATCCTATGATCGAAAAAGATCTCCAGCTCTCAAGGACAAGTGCTGAACTGCTTCGAGTACTCCGTGAGTTCGTTCGCAGGGCAGCTGCGCAGCACCAAGAGAGGCATGAGCGACGCAGCAGCGTCTCGGAAAGCAATTAAGCCAGCACCTTTTCTGAATGAAAGCTTTTGTTCAACATTGTTCAACATTGTTCAACATTGTTCAACATTGTTCAACCATTTCTTGTCATGTGTTTCCAAGATGTTTTAAGATTTTAACAATCTAACACGAATTTATTAGGCCTTGATTTTGACTGGTTTTCTAGTCACCACCAGTGCAGGGGTATCAGCCCAGGCCTTCGTCGCTCCTCTGGCACACGCTCGGAGCCAAGCCTAGCACGAGCACTGAGCCCTGCAGCAGAGAAATCTGCAGAGACGCCCAGTGCACTGCGGCAGCTGGAGGCGAAAGACTTATCAAAGTGCCAAGAGTAAACCAACCTGGATAAAATATGATAAAACCTAGGATATTACCCTGAAAACCAGGAAAATCATGGAAAATCTGGATCAGAATACTATTGGATGATTTAGTGATGATTATGCAATGTCAAGTGGGCAAAACGGGTTCATGTCACACCCAAATCAGTCTGCTGCAACGACAATTCGTTACCAGGTGGCACTGCTTCACTACAATGATGGTCTGTCGCGTCAGATGATGCTTGCAGAAGCTGTTAGCCAGACTCTGAACTGCATATAGGGTAAATTAGCAGCAGAAAGTTTCAAAGTCGTAGCTTTCCAAAACAGCTCGATATTGTCAAGCTGTCAAGATTTCACACTCCGATCAAAAAAGGTAGCATGCAGCATCAGTGGCTTGAGGCCTCTATTGCGCAAGCGAGTAAGGGAGTGGATACTCTGACTCTAAAGCTTGTTCTATTAGATGACTGTTGATTTGCAGCTGATTCTGGCTGATTCCCTCGGGCTGATTCTCATCGTCAGGTTCCCAAGTTTTGAGGTAAGCCCTCTCGCTCTTGTTGTCCACTTCCTGCCCTATTCAGCGCTAGCCGCCAGCGTCAACCTCATCACCAGTATCATCAGTATCATCAGCTCCATCACTATTCACATAGTGATACTCTGATACTCATAGCATCTCATAGCAATCATTGGCATACTCAGGTTTCTAAAGTTTAAAGCTAGAATCGACTCAGTCGCCCATGAAACAGCTTTCGCTCACCCTTGTTGCCTCAGGATCAGAGGGGCGAGCAAGCTGCCCAGGGAGTTCTGGCAGCGCATGCGAATGGTGCAAGTGCCCATCCAAAGTGCACATCCTAACATTCCTGCCAGGCAGAGATATTTTGCTTGGGCGTGGGAAGGTATGCTTTGACCGTAGCCGTAATCCGACTTAACCAATGGCCTGTCTCTTTCGACCAATTCATTCATAAGTTTGTGCTTAAACGTGCAAACTCACTTCCCCTTCTGGTTCTAATGAATTGATTCGCCGCAACGCATCCAGTCTTGTCACAAAAAAGTGAACCCAAACATGCTTTCCCCTTTTTCTGGCGCAAGATACATCGCTTACAGCTTCGACATCAACAGCGGTGGTTTGGAACCGCAGGAGCCCATGCCCCTAGGCGGCGGGGCCAGGATTGAGCTGCGTACCACGAGCAGATATGCTCAGCAGGCGCGGTGTCTCAAGTCTTACTCTTAGGACATGTCCAATGTGATCTATGCTATACATTCTGTGTCATTTGTATCATTCTGTATGATTCTGTACTTATTCTTCACATTTCTTCACATTGTTCATGGCTCTCAAAGTGAACGACAACTCTACTAGTGTGTCAAGCATTTTGGCTGAAAGGCAGAGTCGGAGGTTGCTCGCATGGCAGCAGTACCCAAGGCCCTCAACAACTTCTTGAGGTCCAAGGCGCTTGTAAGCGGATGACATACCTGAGCAACCATGGACACGTCGTTTGCATTCTATTTGTAGAACTTTTTCCGACTCTTGCAAGACCAAAAACCAACTGTGGCCAGTCGCACATGAAGCTGGTTAGAAGGCGCTTGAGAATTCCATTGTGATGCTATTGACTTCTTCGGGCGGTTGCGATGAGTTGCTGTTTTATGTTGTTGGAAAGATAGAATGGACTTTTCAGCTGGAAAGACTCAACACATCTCAACACACATCCGTCACCATGAGAGACGATAGGCCAGACGTGTGCGGATGGAAATCGTTAAAGGTCTCTTTGAGTTCCTTGGAAGGCACAGAAAGTCAAATTGGCAACGTGCAGCTTGTTGCAAGAAAGTTCAAAGCATGCCAGAAGCATACATTGGATTTGGTGCACGTACATATGTCGACAGCAGCAAGTTAACGAGAGATATAACTAGAGGACTGTTGGATCTTTCAATGATTTGAGGTTTGTGTTGGATGAGGGCGATGGCACCTTGTGGTTGGCCAACGCCAGCAAACTACGCTGCCGCTTCTTGCCTAGAGGTGCCAATGAGGATGGCACCATGGACGTGCGTCCGCCGGAGGTCCTCTTTTTTGAGGAAGAGGATTTCGAAGAGGAAATGCGAGAAACGGAAAGTGTCATCGAGTGTCCCGGCCGGAAGCTTTCCCAAGGTGGTAGCTAGCTAGACTATAGCGAATGTATCATGATGTACTATAGAAATCTACAATCTATAGAATAAGATATTTTGATATATTTTGCAATGACTTGGAAAGCTTCTGTTCTGGGTCAAGAGTTCCCGTAAACGCCAAGGTACCTGAAGAAGCGCTTCGGCGGTGATCCTGGAGTGGCAAAGGGAGGTAGCGGCGTCCGAGGGATTGAGCTGAGTCCCTCGGATCAGCTCGCTGGTGTTCGGGTGCCAAGCAACCTGGTGCAGTTCTACGAGGAGGAGCTGCGGAGCTGCGGACACTGACTTTCAAATGAACAAAAGTTTGAGTGAAGGTGCGAATCCAAGGAAAGTAGACGAAGCAGGAGTAGACAAGACATTCTCAAGTACATTTTAAACCAATGAAAGAACATAAAGAACACATGCTGTTCAGCGAGACTCTCTGTAGGAGGAGAAGATGTTGCGCTACTATGAAGATGAGGTTCGGATTATGGCGCTGCGACGTGAGCGGCTCCCACAGCACGAGAACAAGGCGGATATCAGCTCACTCGTTGGTGAGCAGAGATGCACTCCGCCTAGGTTCCATAAGCTTGATTGTGTATGCCTAATGGAATGCATGGAATGCTAACTTCTGCTGGGCCTGGTTGATCTTGTTGATCTTGGTTGATCTTGGTTGATCTTGGTCTATGTTGTCAATGTACATATTCAACACGTCATATCAACACTGGCCTGTGGTTCAAGGCCTTGAGTCAACTCCTGTTGACAACATACAGATTGAGTGCGTGCAACAGCAAAAGGTGTCGACAGTTGCAGCTTGACAACAGTGCTTGAAACATCTCGCACTTTTACATGGTAGCGGAGCTCTGCCTTACCAGGGGCATCTCCAAGCAACAGCAGTAAACAACAGGCAGAGG
>Ga0126342_10006938_pt1 | contig 20173 bp, 15 predicted proteins | sample Cyp1metagenome_FD_92528 | JGI IMG/M metagenome (GOLD analysis project Ga0126342, IMG submission 92528) | Coral microbial communities from Lord Howe Island, Old Settlement Bay, Australia - Cyphastrea 1 metagenome | ecosystem: Host-associated > Invertebrates > Cnidaria > Coral ...
CTGAGGTGTTTTGTACCTTTTCACTTCGAAATCGGCTTCGCGCCACAACGGCGTGCAACTTTTCATCTCTCATCTCCCCAGATGTCTCCGCACCCGCCGCTTTAGCGAGCCTACTTTTCAACCTCCGGAGCCACAAAACCACGACTTTCCTATCTTTTCGCGCACCTGCATCTTCTTTCTTCTGATCTTTTCTCTTCTGACTCTTCTCCCTGCTGACTGCTTTTTCATCTTTCCATATTGTCGGAAGTTTGACTTCTAAACTTCCTTCGAATAACCATTATTGGTAAACTAACATAAGTATGGAACATCACCATTTTGAATCGGAAAATCAACTATTTCTATGGTACCTCTGTTTCTATTACCAGAGGGTACCCCCCAGTGTTTGGGATGATCTAGAATAGCCCCAACTGGTGGTGAACGGGATGGTCTATCATTGGGTTTACCACCAGAAGGACTGCTCCAGGTTGCGCACTTGAGCTTGGAGCTGTTTGATCTCCCTGTCAGCCGTGATAGGGCCTGCTGGCAGTATTTCCCGTCGCAGCCGGTTGTCCATGACTCTGCCCCACTTGGCCTTGTAGGTCGAGTACTTCTCGCAGCTCCCTTTGAAGTCTGTCTGACCTCACGTGTCGTCGGTGCAGGATGTAGTTGCGCCCCGTCCACCAGCCGTGCAGCCAGCCACCACCATAGCATAGTGCAGCAAAGGCTATGAAGGCCACGGCAACGAGGAAGTCCCCAAGGTGATTTTGCTTGTTCAAGTGGACATCACACATAAATGCAGGCTTTAAACATGGCGGATTCTCCAATTTTCCAGCATGAAATGTTTGATTACCAAAGGATAAATCCATTTATATGCCATTAATATCCTATTAACTGATTGTTAACTCATTAATATCCCAGTTAATAGGATATCCAATGATTAATAGGATGATCATCCCAATTCATAACCTTATTCATTAATATCCAGTGATCATCCCGGTATTGCAACCATAAGGTTATACCCCAGTTATAGTTGGGTTTACCATGAAGCTTATTCCATGACCATCCCACTATCCCAGGATTCTCCACCCGGCCTGGTAAACGTTTACAAAAAGTATGTAGAATCCATGGCCCAGTCGAAATAGCTGAGTTTTCCCATTAAACATGGTGATTTTCCGTTATGGAAATTGGGTTTTCCCATTAAACATGGTGATTTTCCATAGTTATGGAAATTGGCCCATAGAAATCGTTGATCTACCATGATCTACCTATTATAAATGGTAATTTTCCAGTTCGTAAACTGCATTAGTTTACCGGAGGGTACCACAACACTTTAGCCTTGGCATTTGCCCAGTATCAGACCCCCCAGGACCAAAGCTAGTGGAAGAATGCAGATCACCACCGTGGCGGAGTTCCCGGCCAACCTGATCTCAGCGGGCTCCGTCTTGGGAAGGATTGAACACTGGGATGGTGGGATAGTTATGGGATAACTATGGGATAATTATGGGATAATTATGGAATAGTGGGATAACATGAACTAGAAACAAACATGATCCCATGATTATCCCATGATTATCAAATGATTTCTATGTGTTGAGGCTTTTTTTATTTCAGATCTCATAGATCAAGATGAGGTCCAGTCAGCTGGTGAGTCGTTTGTGGCGTCTAAGCTGAGGCTGTGGTTGAGATGGGGATGATGTTAAGCTGATATGGTACGATGTGCTTCTAACATGGCTATGGAAAATCAACCATTTACAGACGAAACAATCTTGGGGAAAGCATGGAAAACGTTTTCCATATCTGTATGGTCCCAGGCGGCTAAATCACTCTGATTCTGCAGATTGAAACTACTACAGAAAGAGTCGCGTCAAGTCGCGTTGTTTGCATCGCGAACAAGGCACATCATGCGCGGTGAATGGAGGTGCGCGGCGGAAAAACTCCACAGCACTCCCAACAGCACGGTAGCTCCTAGACCTGTCCAAGGCTGAAAATCGGTGGTTTGAAAGCTACAGAACGGTGGAACAAAAGCAAAAATCGTGATTACTGTGTTTTTTTTTCAAAAACAACATGGTTGATGAATGTTGATGAATCCTATCAGCCATTAACCATGGCTTATTGATTTTCATCATTGGGATACCGTAAAAATTACCCATCCTATCCAGCACGGTTTGCTGGAAAATCCACCATTAAAAGCCTGGATGATTCTCACAGCTGGAAACCTCTATCTAGTTCGGGGATTCCCCATGATCAATGGGAATTTCAGGATCCTAAATTGGAGGTACGTTAGTACCATATTTCTGGCCATATTTTGTGTACATAGGCCTGAAATGGCCATTGACATGAAGCCATGTCTGATGTCTCCGACGGCTAGGTAACTAGAATCTACGGACTATGCAAGGCCCAATTTTTCTGGACATGGAAACATGTCACAGGACACCCCGTATTGTATATATGGTCCGGATATAAAATTCTACCATGTATTATATGGTCTTGAAATAATTGTATCAATGATATATATATATATATTGTATTTATATGGTCTTGAAATTCCCAGATCATTCAAAATTCCAAAAAATCGTTGCTATTTACTAACCATGGAGAACCATATTCAACCATGCTCTACTTGCACAACGCAACCCGTTCAAGGCTTGATACAAATCAGCAAATACTGGCTGGTACTCGTTGAGTACATGTGCCCATTGATGGCTGTGATCCCAAAGTCAAAAATGCTTTCACCGCTTCAGCAGAAGGTGTATTGCTGCTGAAACCCACTCGCACTCGAAGACATGTCAAATCGTCTTCATCTCGAATGATTTCCCTTCCCAAAAACTCAAGCTTACCAGAGGAATTTGGTGGTATATGATATGTCCAGTGATTTTTACTTTGGCTACCTTGGTCTTCAAGATACGTTGAACTGCGTCGGGAGCTCTGGGGTCCGGTGACACCACAAGCAAATCGTCAACATAGCACAAAATGGCCATCCACATTGAAGTCCCGTCTGAATCTTGGCAGTTTTAACCAGGGGATATATCATGAGTTTTATGCGAAATAGCGATGGTGATATATACCCATATTAGCTCACCATGGTGCTGGAATATGCACTTACCTACATTTGCCCTTGTCCAAAATCACCTAGTTTTGTAGGTAAATAGACCATACATGGAGCATATGGGATAGTTAACAATGTGAGTTGGGTCTGTCCGTAACATATTTTTCACACACGATCTACTGGCAAATTTCAAGGGACAACTTTTATGATGATTCACTAATGGCTGTCTGGGACAGCTTCTTTGCAAACACAACCCTCTTTCTGAACCTGATTGGAACTGGTTGAATGATGCTGTTTTTTCAATGATTCACCATCCTGAAACATATTCTTGGTGGTTTCGATCCACAAACAACAAAAAAGGGGGGGTTCCGATTCGTCATGGGGGTACCCACAGTCATCACCTTATAGATTCGATGGATTTTCCATGAAGCATCCATATTTGGGTTTTTCCAATGACGAATCGGTAGCCCCCATTTTTGAATCAGCTCTGGTCATCATCAGTGGCATGGACTGCTAAAGCTGCGACTGAGATGGTGTAAATACGAGATCTATCTGAAATTAATTGAAGGAAGTTCGAAAACCAACAAACATGTCACCTAAACAAAAGGGGGCACCCGATGGCACCCGGCTTGGGCTTAGGTCAAGATGACCCAAATTTTGTCGCTGGAAAAAAATGAAGCACTTCAACTAACGTAGCTATGAAAGCCATGGAGACATATATCATAGATGCCATGGAATTTGGTCAATCGTTGAATCGTTGATCGTCCACGAAAAAGTCATCTGTTACCGGTTTTGCTTACCCTTTGGTAAACTAACATAGCTATTGAAAATGGCCATTTATAGTTGATTTACCCATTAAATTAAAAATGGTGATTTTCCATAGTTATGTTATAGTTTACCAGAGGGTACCGGTTTTGCTGAAATTTTCCACGGCAAGAAACGTAAAAAAGGCTTAAACTACCCATAAAAAGTCATCCAGTCGGTTGGGGATCGCGAAGCAACCCGCACCTACAGCAAGGACCCAGAGATTCCACTGTAGTCCACCAATCAGAAAACACAAATAGCCTCGGATCTCGGAATCAGTGAAGCTTCGTTTCTGAAGCCTTGCTGCTTGGTGGTTGAGCCACCATACCCCTCTGATGGATTTAATATGGTTTAATAGGGTTTAATATGGTTTATAATATGCTTTACCATATCTGGTTGGTGGTATACCTACCTACCCCTGTGAAAAATGATGGAGTCAGTTGGGATAAAATGACATTCCCAACTGAATGGAAAAATATACCAAATGTTCCAAAACCACCAACCAGCTTGCTGCTTGGTGAAAAGCGACAACTTTTAAAACATCCCAAAAATTGGAGGTGCTTTCAATGCAGTGCTTCGTCGGGAGGTCTGAAATTCTGGGACCTTCATTGTTCGAACATCATGGAGAGCGGGGTTTCCGTAAATAGGGGTACCCCTTTATCGCTGGATGGTTTTTGTTAGGGAAAATCCATCTATAAATGGATGAGAACTAGGGGTACCCCCATTTATGGAAACCCCCAACGAACTTCAATCTTTTTTGGATGCAAATAAACACATCTTAAGAATCTAAATCTCACCACCTAAACCAAGGTTTCTGAAGGAAATTTATCACAGGGGACAGCTACATTGGATTGATACCAGTCCCGGACGTCGTCCCGGACGTCGTAACCGTTAGGCCAACTTGCCGCATGTGTGGGGGTTGAATACCCTCTGGTAAACATACAAATAGCTATTGAAAATGGCCATAGAAATAGTTGATTTTCCCATTAAAAATGGTGATTTTCCATAGCTATGTGACAGTTTACCAGGCCGGGTATGGAAAAAAGGGGATGGAAAATCTCCGTTCTTGACGGTTCAATCTCAAGTATATAACCTGGTGACCTTACCAAACGGTGGATGGGCCGTTGCGAAATCTGGTTCTCACCAGTTGAGAGGTGGTAAAGATCCCATTATTTCTACAATGTGAGGCCCCCCAGTTATAAGTTGGTCTATAAGCCCCAGTAACTATATTTATGAGTACCATAAACCATAGTTATTGGAGTTATAAACCAACTTAGCTATCTTGGGGGCCTCACATTGTAGAATTTCAACCATCCTTAAGGTGATGCAGGATTTCGCTGGCCCATCAACAGTATGATTGGCATTTGGAACTATAGCATATTAATCATATCCTCATGAAACCTGTTCATATAACCCAAAAAAATCAGTCACATGGCTATGGTTCAAAACCCTACCCTGATTTATCACAGCAAAGTAATAAGGGTCCTTAGCCCCAACGGGACTTCATACATTGAACTAGTTGACCTAAGATTGGTTTGGTTTTGATCCATTCCCATTGAACTTGGATTTTCCGTTTTCCGGGGCAAACTGCAAAAACAATCTTCCCTTCATCGATTCCCCATTTCTGGTGGATTTCCCCGAAAATCCACCACCTTTCTGGCCAAACCAAGGTCGGCTGCGAGAAAGGAACAGCAACCCAGCCCCAGCGGTGTCAGAACTGTAATGGAGGAGGCCTCAGAAAATCGTCGAGGAATGACTCACCCAAGGCAAATACATCCATTGCATAACCCATATTAGCTCACCATGGTGCTGGAATATGCACTTACCTACAGAACTGCCCGAACGTCCAAAATCACCAAGTTTTGTAGGTAAATGTACCAGCACCATGGAGCATATGGGTAATATGATATTATATGATATTATAATATAGTACACTAGTAGTATGTATAGTATAATATAATATTATGAATAGGGTGTAGAATACAAACACATTTTCTATGATAATATACAATGGTATAGTACACTATAGTACAATAAATTATATAATATCATGTAGTATACCACATGTAATGTACTATAATCTCTATATATATATATAAATATGAGATACACATGTATGCATCATTTGAATTGCAGTGCCAGTCATCTCAGATTCACAGCCACCAACCAGAAATCTTGAAATGCTCAAGAATGTTCAAGAGTGTTCAAGCGGAAAGTCATGGCGGGTTCCCAAAAGCATCCTCAACTCCAGTTGCAAGTGCTTATATATATATAATCTTAATATCAAATATTCCAGCTATTTAATGACATGGGATATATGCAGTGATAAACCACTTGCGAACAACTAAAAAAAGTTGCCCAGCTGTGTTTCCATGATTTGCCCAGCTCAGTCAACGTCCAGCCCGAGATGCCCAGATGAAGGCATTACGACAGGTGTCGCCCAGCAGGTTCATCGGAGTGGCGAAACTGACCACACAGGCCAGTGCTACCTGCGGATTCATGGGAGTCATACAATGTGAGGCCCCCAAACGTTATAAGTTGGTTTATAAACCCCACTAAATATGGTCATAAACAATAGTTATTGGAATTATAAACAAACCAGTTATAAGTTCGTTATAAGCCCCAGTAACTATAGTTATAAGTACCATACACCATAGTGACATTGGAGTTATGTGAACCCCAACTTAGCTATCGAACGGGGGCCTGACATTGTGGGAATATATGGGAATATATGGGAATATGAGTGGTCATATATCATTTACACATGTTCTGATTATAGAGAATGGTACATGTAGGTTGCAAAATTGGACACATCATCTATAGATGGGGAGATAGTAGGGTATTAGGATATGTAATAGGGATATATCACCAACGATATGAACCTGGCTGGTGGTTTATTCACCACCCTGAAAAATAGGAGTTCGTCAATTTTGGGACCTTCATCCCATGTTGAACCCTAGGATTAAAGATCAGACATACCCTCTGGTAAACCTACAAAAAACTATGGAAAACCACCATTTTATAGCTGGGTAAATCAACTATTTCGACTGGGCCATTTTCCAGTTCGCAAACTGTTAAGTTGCCAGAGGGTAGTTGAAGCACCGACCATATTTACCCTCTGGTAATTTAACATAGCTATTGAAAATGGCTATTTATAGCGGATTTTCCCATTAACAATTGTGATTTTCCATAGTTATGTTAGTTTACCAGAGGGTAAAACACGTATTTGGACAACATCTGGATCTGCGGCCCCTTTCGTTGTGGGGAGCATCAACAGCTTCGCTTCGAGGCCCGAAAAAATATGGCCTCCATTACGGTTGGTTTATTATTGTCTAACATTAATAACCATATGAAATAACCCAGTCCCAATAACCATATGAAGTAACAAATAAATTGTTGACCACATTGGCTAACATTAACTTACTGGTGCTAAACGCAGGGAATTTTCACTAGTAATGTCATCATCCCAGCAACCCCCAGCAACCCATCCATTCCCTGCGTAAAACGCACCAGTAAGCCAATTCAAGACCATCTTCATGCTTCGGGAAGCGCTCTTTGATGATTTTCATGGATGCCCTGGGCCCAAAAATTTCCACCATCTCCATGTCTCCTGTTCCTGATGCCATGTTCCTCTTCTATACAAGATCACCAGAATGGTCGGGGCATTGGGGGAACACCACTGGAAACATCAGGAAACAACTGGGATTTGCGAGCACAACATGACTTCTGGGCTTTCTCCAGAATCTCCATGTGTAACATCATTTAACACATCTGGGAAAATCCAGGAATTCTATCACATCTCCGCAAGCACAATAAGTAGACTCCAGGCAATTCGCGGGGCATCCCCTGAATGTCCAAAAATTCCACGAGTGAAAGGTAAACAGGTGTTAAGACAAATGTACACCTTAAACACACCCAGTGTTAAAATCCTGGCTGAAAAAAACATGAAAGATGGAACATGCTATGTGGTCTATCGCGTTTGTTCCACCCACTTCCGCAGTGTTTTCAAATACAGGTGCGACTCCTCTGTTTTTAGGCTTTTCTAGGGGTTGACACATCCTGGTTTCAAGTAGGAGTGCTCTGGTCAAAGCGCAGGATTTTTCAAGTGCTGTCACTTCCGGACTTCAGTGGACTTCAGGGGCCACCCTCGGCGCAGCCATGGCACCATCAAGTGAGAGACGTGCTTAAAGTTCACTGCCGCCATCCTGGGGGACTCGAGCCCATATTCTGGGTTTATGGAGAATGGATAAGAATGGCATATGAATGGTGAATCTTAGAATATCTTAGATACCTGTCAACAAATCTTAGAATATCTTAGATACCTGTCAACAAATCTTGGAATATCTTAGATAGATATCTGTCAACAAAAACAAGATTTTTGAGCTGGTTAGAAAATTGGTTGGGACTCTAATTTTACCATTGCAACAGAACAAGAAGTACGAAAGTATGTCAAAAAAAAGTTGACCCACTGTAAAGGGTTGTCATGATGCATAATAGCTGGTTGGTGGTTTCGACCCCTCTGAAAAATATTAGTCAGTTGAACAGTTGGGATGATGAAATTCCCAATATATGGAAAAATAAAACATGTTCCAAACCACCAACCAGAGAATGACACCATCTTAAACAATCATGGGATATTCATGGGAGAATCATGGGATATTCATGGCTTTACCCTCAGGTGTCATCAAACACGGCTAGATTGAAAATCCCCGAACAGTCTATGGTGATTTCTAGGTAAAAAAATTAGCGAGCTCACTGCTGGAATTTCCAGCCATGTCATGAAACTTGAGCCGCTCACTCATTGGGCTGGTGAACATCACCATGAACATTGCAATATTCATGGGCTATAGTAGTGGATAGTAATGGATAATAATGGGATAATAATGGATAATAATGGATAATAATGGTTAATAATGGGATAATCATATTAGTGGATATTATCAATTGATAAAAATCAATTATTATCCCAGTGAATATCCCATAATTCTTATAGGATAATAGCCATAATAGTGGATAATATCAATTGATTTCTGAAATTGAACATGGCTTGCAGACCCGAAGGACCCGAACCAGCCGTGGAGCATCTGCCGTTCAGATTCTATCCGACAAATACTTGTCTAATGGACCACTCAGAGGGTATTTCCAATTTACCCTCTGGTAAACTAACAATTTGCTATTGAAAATGGCCATAGAAATAGTTGATTTACCCATTAAAAATGGTGATTTTCCAGTTCGTTTTTTGTAGGTTTACCAGAGGGTATTGGGTACGTAGTGTAACGGATAATGACTACCCCGCAAAGGAAGAGGATCACCATGATCCGTCTCACAGTGAGGCACAACGAATCCGCGGAATTAGTCCATTGATGATCCGCATGAGCAGCACATCACGCCATATGAATTACGACTCTATTCCCCAGTGGTTTTCGGTGTCCCCATACGTAGTCCCCATAGGATTTCACACTGATCCTTTGCATGGTTCTGCGGCGCTCCATGCTGTGGCTATTTAAGGTAACAGCATGGGAACTACGGCCAAGCTGGCTATTTTGAATACATGGCTAGCAAACCACTCTGACCCGCAACGTGCCCCAGCATCTGTACAACAAGGGAAGTAATTCTACCGGGTAAACCGTTAAACCACAGTTCATAGATGGGGAAAGTCCCCCAAAGTGAAAGAATCAACCACATTGAACTAATTATCAACCAATAAATGATACTTAAAAAAATCAACTAATTATCAACTAATTATCAACTATATAATTATCAACCTATTGATAGAATAAACCACAGTGGATACTATGATCCCCCCAACGAATTATCAACCAATAGGGGGGTGCCTTGCAGCCAGCACCGACTGTGCCTTGCAGCCAGCACGTCTGAAATCACATTCCCCATGTTGTAAATGGCCATCAGTTAGATGGGTAAGTTTCCCACAAATTGATCCTTACAATGCGGCCCCCCCCAGTTATAAGTGGGTTTATAGACCCCATTAACTATAGTTATAAGTACAATAAACCATAGTTATTGGAGTTATAAACCAACTTAGCTATCTAGGGGGCCCCACATTGTAGTATTGCTTAATATTACTCTGGTAATGTCAAAATAGCTATTGAAAATGGCCCAGTCGAAATAGTTGATTTTCCCATTAATAGCATGGTGATTGTCCATAAATATCGAGATGTTATACTCTCATATCCCATATGCGAACCATGGTGCTAGTATATAAAAACCTACAAAACTGGGTGATTTTGGACAAGGGCAAATGTTGGTGTGCATATACCAGCACCATGGTTCGCATATGGGTTACTTGATTTGCGTTTAGACAAACTCGAGCAAAGTGTATCCCTTCCTTTTTGCCATAAATTGTTTCAAGTTATCATAGCTTGACAATCGAGGATTTCACATCCATTTCAGACATATCCATTTCCACTAATGGTTATATAAATCACCATTTTGACATCGTGTGCTACTTTTGATGGCCAAATTCATGGCCAATTTCTGCACACAAAAAACAGGGACAACAAAAAGTCTGGATCATCCCAAAAATAAATCAGAATCTATGGCAGTCTGGTTGGTGGTTTTTCGCCACCCCTCTGAAAAATGATGGAGTGAGTTCGTCAGTTGGGATGATAAAAACTCCCAACTGAATGGAAAGTCATAAAATTATTCCCAGGTGCTGCACCAACCAGCAGGATTCCCAATATATAATATATGGAAAAATAAAATTCATGTTCCAGTCACCACCAACCAGAAGTACATCTATGGCAGAATCTATGAGTTTTTCTTTAAAACGAAGCCACCTACCGTGGATGGTTGCGAAATCCTGCAGTTGATAGATGGTAAACATCCCATTATTTCTAGGGTTTCAACATGTTTCAACCATGCAAAATTGGTGGTTTATTGGATTTCGCTGGCCCATCCACCGAAGTCCCCGTCCCGTCCCGGGCCCCGAGTCGTTTTTTTTTCCAAGTCTCGTCCCAAAGACCCAACAGATCAGCACCGAGCCCGCGGATCGCAGGGCCACGGCGCTGCGGTCCGCCGGAAGCGACGACATGGCGCTGGAATGCTGCGCGGCGCACGGAGGTCGAGGTCGTGGTCGTAGCCGATGGGCCAAAGGTATTCTCCAAGGATGAAACAATATTTGTACCCTCTGGTAATAGCTGACATAGCTATTGAAAATGACCATTTATAGTGGATTTTCCCATTGAAAATGGTGATTTTCCATAGTTATGTGACAGTTTACCAGAGGGTAGGATATTTGTAGCCTCTGGTTATGTTGTTTGACATAGCCTAACTGGAAAATGGCCCAGTCGAAATTGTTGATTTTCCCATGAATTGGTGATTTTCCCACTAGTTGTAGATATTCCCCATGTTGTAAATGGCCATCAGTTAGATGGGTAAGTTTCCCACACATTTATCCTTTGTATTGCTTAATATTACTCTGGTAATGTCAAACATAGCTATTGAAAATGGCCCAGTCGAAATAACTGATTTTCCCATTAATAGCATATGGTGATTTTCCATAAATATCGAGATGTTATATTCTCATATCCCATATGCGAACCATGGTGCTAGTATATCTACCTACAAAACTGGATGATTTTGTTCGGGCAAATGTAGGTAAATATACCAGCACCATGGTTCGCATATGGGATTTGTAAACATTAGTATAAGTTGAACCATTTTGACGATCAGTCAGATGGTATTCATAAGGATTATCTAAGCAATGAATATTTGCAATGCATATTTGCTGGTTTAAGCAATGAATATTTGCTGTTTTAGCAGTGAATATTTGCTGGTTGGTGGTTTTAACCATCTTAGAACATATTAGTCAATGGGGTTGGGATTATCCCATATATGAAATGGAAAATAAAATTCATGTTTGAAACCACCAACCAGTTATGTTTTATTTCAAACTTCCAACTATCTGGGTAAATAATAATATTTCACTAACTAACCTGAATTGTTGGGCCATTTGGGGATGATTCCCCTAAAATAAACTATGATTTCCAGTGAGCGAGAACAGGGTTCGGTCGTTATGGCGTTTACCCAGACATATGGATAGTCATCCCTACAAAGATGGTATTTCATTGGGTCAAAAGCCATAAACCAATGTTTGAGAATTGAACGTTGGGTCATGTTGGGTCGTTTCATGGGGTGTTTTGGTTATTGAAACCACCCGTCCCAGTCCAACTATTGAATCACTTGGATGATCTGACATCTTGAATCACTGCCGAATGGAGCCATGGGATGGCTTTTTCAAATCTGCGGGTGGTTGTTGCTCCTTCAGCCAAACATAAAAAAAAAAGAGGTGCTACACAAAATGAACGTCCCGCTGGTCCCATGGGATAATGTTACGATTTCGTGTGGCAATGCCTTGACCACTATTTCCATGGTGAGAAAAGGTTGATGTCTATATGGCGCCGTATGATTTCAGCATGCTAACCTGTAATGCCAGGAAAAAACAATCAAGACCGATTTCGGAGGTATCACCCCTTTATAGAAAAAACATGTCCACTGTACAGTGTGGGCCCCCCTAGATAGCCAAGTTGGTTTATAACCATAATTCATAATGACTATGGTTTATGATACTTATAACGAACTAGTTACTGGGATTTATAAACCAACAAACATAACGTTTGGGGCCCCCACATTGTATTCATTGGGTAATCACCACTTTCGACCATTGGGACCTGATGACCTGATGAAGAATCCCACATCAACGGAACCCCTTGATCGACCCAGTGATGAACTCACTATTGCCAGTCATCTCATGGAAAATCTACCCTCTGGTAAACGTTTTACATAGCGAACTGGAAAGATCCACCATCTTTAATAGGTAAATCAACTATAAATGGGCCATTTTCAATAGCTATGTTAAATTACCAGAGGGTATCATGAAATGGCAACTGGCAACATTTATGAGCGCTTATGAGCGCACAATCCAGGGCGTTTGTTGCCAAAACAACTGAAACAAACCTACACACGCAGTATGATTTCATTTTGAAACAATCATAAACCATCCCCGAAATCACCATAAGTAGGTGGTATGATTACCATTCCCAAATGGGTAGTTTATGGCATTCTTTAAACCACATTAACTAGTTTGTGTTCCCTTCTTTCAATCTTGCTTGACCACATGAAGGTTCGTGGATTCAAGCAGTTTAGTTGTCCTGGCTGAATATAACCAGATAGCCAATGGTTGACTGAATTTGTGTCAAAAGAAGGAATACCCCACATTACGGCCATCAAAAACGTAGGGAAGCAGTGTTCCAAACCATAATGTGCTGTCTTGACGTGCTGTTTTCTTCCACATGTTTCAAGCAATCCCAGTGTATACTCCCCATTCTCATCCATTCTCCTAATCTGTGTTTCGATTTGGAGAGGTAAACCAAAAACCATTCACTCAATGGATAGACTTCAAGGGAAAATCGAAACCGGCAACGCCCTCAACACCTAGATTTCAACCCCATATGCGAACCATGGTGCTGGAATATGCACACCAACATTTGCCCTTGTCCAAAATTACCAAGTTTTGTAGGTAGATATACTAATATATACCATACATGGAGCATATGGGAATGGTAAACAAATGTGAAACAATCATGGTTTCCTGTAGACTTTCACAGAAACCGACCCAATCATTCACCCCACATCTTGGCGCCTCAAGACCGAGGTGCACTACCATCATGCTATCCCTGGGGGGAAACGACAAGGTCCACGTATCATACATGTGACGAACGGGTTGACCTTGAAAAAACCGGGGGAATTTGGATGGAACGTCATCAACGAAACCCCAACAATTGAAGAAACAACAATTGCTGGTTGGTGGTTTCAACCCCTCTGAAAAATATTAATCAGTTGGGATTATTCTGCCCAATATATGGAAAAATAATCCAAATGTTCCAAACCACCAACCAGATTGGGAAGTCATGTCTTCCACAACAATTGGGAACACTTGGGACAGCAATTGGGAAATCCGTTCATATGAAACAGGCCCCCCAAAGCCATGGGTTTTTGGCTGGGATGAAATCACATTTTTGATGAAATTGCAGATTCTCCACCTCTGGATCCCACCAAATCGATTCTTTTTGGAGCGTCCAGTGTGACTGGAAACCCCACGGGGTTTTGAGGGGAAAAAAACACGGGGCCCGGTTCAAACTGCCATTCTCGACTCAGCTGCATGTGTTTACAAAAATTGCTGTGGGTAAAGCAATAACTTGTTGGTGGTTTCAAAACCTCTGAAAAATATGAAAGTCAGTTCGGATGATGAAATTCCCAATATATGGAAAAATAGAAAATGTTCTAAACCACCAACCAGACAATAATAAACAATCTTCCAAATCACCGTTTTTTTTATAGGTGGTATGATTACCATTCCCAGTCATGCTTGGTAAGCATGACATTGTTTTACCTCCATTGATTACAATACTTCCACTGGAGATTCCGGCGCATTGCAACCAAAAAACCAAGGTGTGTCTAAAAGTTGGGGTGCCCTTTTCAACCATCTTGTCCCTATCAAGAGTGACTACTTACTAGTTTGAATAATCAAATCTCTATCTTTCGTTGTTGAATCCCCATGTTCGCTTGTCAAATCCATGAAATTTAAAGCATATCTTTCCTTAGATATTGTTGCACAAATTAGGGCTATAGTAAGATATAGCAAGCCACGGACATATTCAGAAGATGATCAATTCATCACTCAAATCTACATTTTTCATAGTGAAGCCACCATTCCTTCCAGCAGTTCGTTCCACAGGCGCCGAACCCCAAATGCTCCGTCAGGAAGGCGATGAAGAGCTGTCGTGCGGGTGCGCTTGGACGCGGCTGGATGCTGGTCTAGTCATTAAGCTACACAAAAAAAGACAGTTCACATCAGTCGACCCAACTCAAATCACATTGCGCTAGTCAAAATGCTTAAGTCAAGTTGTCCAACATGTAGTTTTGCCACCACTTTTTTCAACGCTTCTTCCGGCACATTTAGAACGCCTCTATCCAAATCTGGATTTTCCGCTGAGGTAAGGTAATCTAGATACTGGAAATCCATATAGTTTAAACCAAGCACATCATATGTAAGTGATGGATTTTGCGACACTTTGCTACACTTTTATTGCCCATGTCAATTTAAATGTCGGGTCATCAAGAAAACATGGAGAGCATGGATATTTTTTCCCAGGAACACGTTGGGATCTCCCCAGAATCTTTGGACAGGAAAATCTTATTCCAAAAAATATATTGCATAACCTACAATGTGAGGCCCCCCAGTTATAAGTTGGTTTAGATTCGCCCCAGTAACTAGTTCGTTATAAGTACCATAAACCATAGTGGCATTGGAGTTATGTTCACCAACTTAGCTATCGAACGGGGGCCTCACATTGTAGTTGATACCCTGGAATCATTTTTTTAAGGGATGGGTCATAGGAAAATCTTTGGAAATCAACCAGAAACACCAACCCTCCGCTTGCGAAGCGGGGATCAGTTCATCCCAGCGATCTTTGGCAGTCGGAAAACCAGAACTAGAAACACCATGGGTCAATCTTTTGGTCCACATAAAATCAATGGAAATTTCAGGATCCTAAAATGGAGGTACTGTACCATATAAGGCCATATTTTCTGGGGATATCCCCTTACATAGGCCTTATATAGGCCTTATATATGGTAGGTACCTCCAATTTAGGATCCTGAAATGGCCATTGATAAAATGATCAAAATGATCCTTTTCTGGTTATGGTGATTTTCGATTTATAACAAGAAAACTCGGGTTCATATTTTACTACCGACCCTTCTGGTGATGACACCTCCAGCGCTCACATTTTCTCCGGCAACTGTGCACCAAGATCAGCCATGCTGCCAGGTCCAAGCTTAGATGATGATACAGCTTGTATGATGCGTATTAATTGTGCTCAACCGAACAATTCACACTCCTTTTTTGGGAGTATGGCTTTAACATTCAGGTTGGGTATGCTTTACTACGTAGGTTACTGCGTTACAAGTAGTGGCTTACGATTGATTCCAATAGATACAGCACACCAATTTGGATGGTTTTTTGAAAAAAATGACCAATTTTGGATACTGCGGATCCCCCCAGTTCCATTGTCAGCGATGGTTTTCCCCCCTGTAAAAAGGGAATCGACTTCAGCTTCAACACTGGCGCCGTGACGTTTCCGGGGCGACGGTTCCGACCCGCGTGAACCTTCCCCGCAAATCCGGTAACAGTTAGTGGTGCCCCTATCAGCGAAATCTGTGAAATTTCCTACAACTGTTGGGTTTGTGGTAGATCTATGGCATTGGGTGGTAACCAAAACCAACAATATCCTCTGGTAAACATACAAAAAGCTATTGAACATGGCCCAGTCGAAATAGTGGATTTTCCCATTAATAGCATGGTGGATCTTTCCAGTTCGTTAATGTTAGTTCGTTTACCAGAGGGTAAACCAACAATATATGATTAACTGGGGGAAAGGGGGCACCACCATGTACAATGTCACTTTGAAAGAGTTTTTAAAGAGATACAGTCCGCGCTGATGGCAGCGACAAGCGACACATGATCTTGGATACGAGACAGCTGGCTACGCAGTTCTGTGCAGTTTCAGATAGTTTCAGTTTTGACCCTATCAATGGATTGGTTTAAGGGAAAATCTACAGGAAACCATAGATTTTCCCATTAAATATGGGGCTTTCCTGTAAATTTTCCCTTAAACCAATCCATTGACCCTATGGATCCAAACACTGTCTGAGAAGGTACTTAACCCTCCCAATTATAGTAAATTATACCCAAAACACTTCCTAATAAGGTACTTGGATTCATAGGGTGAGTGAATATAGAACTATACGGTAACTGGTTGGTGGTGCAATAACCATCTTGAAAAATGATGGAGTTCGTCAATGGGAAGGATGACATCCCATATATGAAATGGAAAATAAAATTCATGTTTGAAACCACCAACCAGGTAATTACGGTAAATACATTTAAATATACAGATGTTCAGATATATACAAACTGGTATTTTGGACTACCTCCGGGAAGGGTTTTCCTTGGCCTGCCCGGCCATTCAAACATACGGAGTCCATGTTGTTTACACACACACATTTGAATATTCGGATGGAACTGCTGTTTCATGATGCCTCCAGGGGGTCGCGGTCTCAGAGTTACCTCCACATATCTTTTATTGTCGTTACCGTAGTTATAGGTTTTCTAAATGGGGTTATGTCCCAGCTTATGGGGATAAAATTAACCATGGTTATAGCATGTTATAACCCATTTGCAACATCAACTGCACCTCAAATATTCACTGATGATTGAAATTCCCCTGTTGATGGCTTAAAATTATCACAACTATCAAACGTTCACCATTTTGAATCCACAAGCCACCAGCCAACATATGTACAGATCTTACAATTTTCTTATGCATAGATCCACATTAGTGTATATTTTAAGAATATTGTATAGTATGTATAAGATTTGTATAGTTCTCGAGGCACATTCTTTTATTATCTTATATTATATAGTGTATTAATACATACCACTTTGCTTAGTTATATCTCGATTTGTTAATTGTTCAATAGCGTCTAGAAAACTTGAATATTGCATCCGGTATCATCATTGTTCTTGTGGAAACCTACGGGCTGTAAGTGAGTTCAACATTCAGCGATATATGAGGAGAATTGGACAATTATATCATAGTTGTCCATGATCATGCCAATATCTTATATCTGGTTGGTGGTATATCTACCTCTCTGTAAAATATGAGTTCCTCAGTTGGGATGATGACATTCCCAACTGAATGGAAAAAATAAAATTCATGTTCCAAACCACCAACCAGGATATCCTCTAGGTAATTGAACATAGCTATAGAAAATGGCCAATGTTACCAGAGGCGAAATCAGAAACGATTTTGCCAGTGAAAAACATAACAATCAACCCCCCCCCCCAAAAAAAAAACATAAAATCCAAGTATCATAAATCACTGGCTGGTGGTTGAGCCACCCCTCTGAAAAATATGATGAAAGTCAGTTGGGATGAGGAAATTCCCAACTGAATGGAAACACATGTTCCAAACCACCAACCAGATGCATATACATTATACATTACTATGGAAAATCACAATTTTTAATGGCTAACTCAACTATTTCTATGGCCGTTTTCAAGTTCGCAAACTGTTAGTCATTACCAGAAGCTAAATCCCATTACATCCCATTAAATCACCATTTATAGTTGATTTACCCATTAAAGATGATGGTTTCCATCGGTTTTCAATAACTTTTTGTATGTTTGTCATTCAAAAATCATCTGAATGCCATGCCGAGAGAACCCCATGAAGGGATAAAAAAAAACATGTTTTTGGCAGGGCTCCAAGCGAAAGATTCCATAGATTCTCCGTGGCATTTTACTGTAAATAGCTATTGAAAATGGCCATAGAAATAACTGATTTTCCCATTAATAGCATGGTGATTGTCCATAAATATCGAGATGTATTCTTTCTCATATCCCAAAACGCGAAGCATGGTGCTGGTATATAAAAACCTACAAAACTGGGTGATTTTGGAAAAGGGCAAATGTAGGTAAGTGCATATTCCAGCACCATTACTTCGCTTTTTTGGGCTAGAAATATCCCCCCAAAAGAAATACCAAATCGCAGAATCCCAGAATCCCATAGATTCCTGTTGTGTAATCCCATCAGAATCCCATAAATATCCAACATAGAATATTAGTTAAAAAAACAAACAAACGGATTGGTGGTTTTAACCATCTTGTTTGAAACCGCCAGATAAATTCCTGATTTGAATTCATTTCGGAATAACAATCCCTCAAGAATAATTCCAGAATCCACTAAAACCCCCATATCTTGTAGCTACCAGCGGCCGAACGAGACAGCGCCAACGAACCCCTGGGTCCGCACCGTTTAACGTGGACTGCGGGGTCCGCGGGGTTCCGCTGCGCCGGACGGAGAGATTGTCGCAGATCAGTGGCGATCGGAAACAAAAAACATTTTTTGCTGGCGATGGTGATGTTCGATTTGTAAATTTATAATTATTTATACAAGGTGGTGCCCCCGTTCGATAGCTAAGTTGGTGAACATAACTCCGATAACTATGGTTTTTGTTGGTGATATATCTATAGTTACTGGGCTTATAGCCAATTTAGAACTGGGGGGGCACCACCTTGTAGGAACAAACTGCAAGATCAAAGTGCCCATCCAAGGTTGGGGATAAAAATGGGGAGAGTTTACTATTGAAACTGTATGGTTTTATCATCACTTAAATGTGTTTTGCCAATTAAAAAAGGGAATATTTATAATCTTAAAAATCAGAGTTTGCCATCTGAAACATGAATTTTTGCAAGATGCAAAAAATGAGGAAACAACTAATATGATCTCCAACTACTATTATAGTAGTAAATAGTACTAATAATACTAATAGAACTACTATTATAGTAGTAAATAGTAGCAAATCTTGTTGACAACGTATATGATGTCAGTAAATAGTACTAACCATGATCGTATGTATAAAATGAATGCTCTCCATCATGTTCATCATGTTCATCATAGTTGTCATGTTAATCATGTCGATCGTGTCGATCATGTTGTTGTTGTTGTTCTTGTTCTTGTTCTTGTTGTTGTTGCTGCTGCTGTTGTTGTTGTTGTTGTTTCAATGGGAATTTCAGGATCCTAAATTGTAGGTCCTAAATTGTAGGTACTGTACCATATAAGGCCATATTTTCTGGGGATATTCCCTGAAATTTAGGCCTCAAAAATAGGCCTTATATAGGGTAGGTACATCAAATAAAAATCACTAAATCGGGTCCTGAAATGGATATTGAATGATATTGATTGTTCTTCTTCTTGTTTTTGCTGCTGCTTAATGATGCTCACCACCCTCACACATTACAGACGCCTTTGTCCGTGCCTCGCCCCTTGGATCTGCCCCGTCAAGCTCTTCAAGGCTGACAGGATTTTAAAAGAGGCAGTGGCCAGTGGCAGCAATATGCGCTTGTCTGGAAATAGGCGGGGCCCCAACGTATGATCATTTCCCATGAATATAAATAAATATATATATATAAATGAATATATATGAATATATATATATACATATGAGTATATAAATGTATATATATATACATATGAATAAATATGTATATATATACATATGAATATATATGAATATAGATGAATATATGTGAACACATGTATATATATATGTGAATATATAAATAAATATATATGTATATTCATATATATATATATTCATATATATATATATTCATATATATATATATACTCATATATATTTATATATATATATATATATATTCATATATATATATATGAATATACATATATATATGTA
>Ga0126342_10006939_pt1 | contig 20173 bp, 24 predicted proteins | sample Cyp1metagenome_FD_92528 | JGI IMG/M metagenome (GOLD analysis project Ga0126342, IMG submission 92528) | Coral microbial communities from Lord Howe Island, Old Settlement Bay, Australia - Cyphastrea 1 metagenome | ecosystem: Host-associated > Invertebrates > Cnidaria > Coral ...
TGGGAAAATGCTTTAGGGAAAGGAAGGTATGAAAACACCGCCCAACAAAACCAAGAACTATTAAACTGTGCACGCAGCCGCCAATTTTGAAAACCGATCGCTTCCGCATGCCCACGGTTTCACACATATGCCAATACCGGCATGAAACCATGGCTGAGAAAAAAATACTATGGACAAATTAAAGAAAACCATGGACAAATCAATGAAAACAAGGGAGCACTCGATAAAAACAATGGAAAAACACATGAAACCAGTGGAGAAATTGATGAACAGTGCGAATGAGATATTTTAGCTGCAAAAACCAAGGAAGGGAACCTGGAAGACAAAACAAAACACCATGAACAAAAATATGCCAACTTAATTCCGCCCCCCAAACTAAGCCCTGTGAAATCAAACATGGAATCCTGAAAAAGGGATCTGGAATTATATACGTGTAGAAGATGTTAGAAGCCCAACCAATTAAACATTGGCCATTGGAATTCCATGCCAAATTTCACCGGTGTAGCAAGGTTAGAGTTGGCTGGAGCAACAAAGTGTTTCTGGCAGGAAATGCTGGATTCGGGCAAAGGATTGCCAGAGCCAGACTCTCAAGCAAACTTGGGTTGACTGGGCTGCATTGCAGCATATTGCAGCGTATGACCAGCTTCGTTGTTTCTATTGTGCGCTGTGGTGGTGCTGGCGTTGACTCTGATTGTGAAAGCTATTTCACGGTAGCATACGTCGGTATGCGTAACGGACATTGTCCTGGTCAAAGTCTTTTGCCTCCGAGTTACATCAAGCAATATCCTGTGTATTATGCTGGTCCAGCAAAGGCCGTGGTGCGCATGTGCTTTTCAAAGCATATGAGCAGGGAACAGACAGACAGATTCACAACTATAGTCGCAGGGAAGACAGAGACGTCAAGTGTTTCAGGACGAGATTGTAGCTTGTTTTGTAGCTTGTTTTGTGCCGTGTTGGGTCGAAATGCAGTGGCACAGCATAGCGGCATAGCGTGTCCATCTTTGACAGACGCCGGCTGGAATGCCATCTGGATCCTTTGGGCCGACGACCTCGGGCCGAATGGACCAGCGCCTCATTTCAAATTGAACGCGTGTGTTTCTTGTGAATTACGTGAGACAATTGAGACAATTGAGACATTGATATGCTCAGGTATGTGGACACTTTCCAATCTCAGCCCCTTGGCCATTTTGTTTCAAATTGCATTGGCTCTGTGAGATATCATGATTGTTTCAAATTGAATCCAAGCGCTTTGTATTCTCTTTTCCTCTCTGAGGCGTGGTTCGATGATCATGATCGGGACTGGCACTTTCTGTTGCATTTGGAACTAGCATGGCAGTTGTTGAAACAGTTGTTCTGCGTCGCCAGGAAGGGCAACAGATCCAAAGATGTCACCAATGCGTGCAAAAAACACGGAGGCTCAAGATTGATTGTGAAGCACGTTGTGAAGCGATGTGAAACGCATTCATTTGCTTGAAATAGGCTTCTACCTTGGTTCGATTGGTCAAGGACTCAGTGATCAGCAATGCATGCCCCTTGGACTCTGCATTTGACTCGACTCACAATGAGGTGGAGTGGCTGCCACCTTGAGTGCAAACAGCATCAAGAAGGCCGCAGAGTATGATGCATGTGCTGCATGTAGGCGATGTGATTTTCACCTTCCAGTCCAGGCGTATTTTTCCGTTATAATTAGAAAATTGCTGGCTCTTGAGATACCAAAGTTCATGATGAGAAGCTCCGAGCGATCTGGTTTTTGCAGATTTGAAAACACATGGAGTGCTTTTTTACAGGTAGAAGTTCTTGACATGGAGGAGCTGGGAATGGAGGTGGCTCGACAGTGGCTGTTGCAGAGGCTGACAATGGCTGCAACATGCTGTCGAGCATGCCTTGGAGGCTGTTTGGAGGATTGAAGTTGAAGATTTTCCAGCCTTTGTCGTCCCTGCCTCAGTGTCGAATCCAGGGTGATCATCAGGAGGTTTTGAGTATTCACTGAAGCCTCGTGATGATTTTTGTTGAGGTTGTTGACAACAAGGGAAATGACTTCTTCAAAAAGTGGTCCAAGGAGGCAAGATAACAGCGCTTGAACAGCTTCTGGGGTTCTGGATTTTCAGTGGCGTGAAGCCCTTCATTACAGTGCAGCATTTTGAGCAGTTTCGCCCTTCATCTTGCAGGCAGCCAAAGAACCTGAAACAGACTCCTTCTTTGATGAGGCCAAGGCGGGCCAGAACGGTGTGAATGCGCGGTGTGAAAAAAATAAGCATGGAATCTGTCGGATTTGTTGCCAATGCGCCACGGCCAGAACTTCTTCCATGGCCTCGACAAGGATCAGACTCTCGGAGATCGCAGTTTGTGGATGTCATTATATGTATTGACATTATATATATATACATTCATTTACATTTGTATGTAACAGTATGTAGCATTTATTTAACAACGTTTACCTCTATGTTGAAACGTAATGTTGACTACTGAACTTGCATTTCGTCAAAAACTGATCATCAACGCAATCCAAAGCAAGAGCATGCGCTTTCCATGTTGGGTAGTTTCACTACAGGGTATTGATGTGCAGCCGCTATGATCAAGTGCAATAAGGAACGGCAAGCTTGATGTCAAAGAAATCATGGCTGGCTTGAGCATCAACCAGGAGAAGGCTTCTTCAGAACACTGTGAACCCAGTGAAGCCATGTTCATTTTACTCGCAGGATGAAACACTGAACCTGGTGTGAAGCCAGAAGTATGACCTAACAAGATCTCTCATCGTTGGTCCTCCACCCTCCCTTGCAGGCTGAAAGGCTTGTTCAGCAGTTCGATGTCGACAAGGAGCATTTCTATGTTGTGCTTGGCTAGGAACACCCTCCCCGACAGCACCCTGTGGTCTTCTCTCTATTTCTATTTCTCCATATTTCATAATTATTTCATTCTATTTATACATTTCAGTTCTATTTCCATTTTGGTCTTCTCTCTATTTCTATTGCTATTGGTTGCTGCTACTAGTATTTCAACTTCAACTTCATCCAGGATGGTGTTATTGACGTCAAGGAATTCGAGGCCAGGGCCAATCTGAGCATTGTGAATTATGTGAATTGTGAAATGGCATATCTTGGAATAACTTCAGCATGTCTCCTGCTCCAGCTGATGCTGCTCAAGAACGAAGCCTTGAGAGAGTGACACAGATGCATTTGGGAAGGGAAAAAACACAGTCACAACAGTCACTTGGATTTTTCAGCATCAAAAAAGGTAACTCGGTAATTTAGCTGTTCTGCAAGCTTAGGCAGCTTCATCAGGATTGAGACTTGAGCGACTGCATGTGGGTCAAGGGGCCCTGACCCTTCAAGCCGGCCAAATCACAAATTCATCTCTTCACTTGCAGAGTATATTTCAGTACCAATCCAAGTGGTCTTTTGGATGAATTTGGTGTCTTTTGCCTCTGCACAAACTTGAAGGGCTGTAAGCAGTTGCGACCATGTACTCTCCGAAACCTTTTGAAACCTTTGGGTTTTTGGCAAGATTTGTTGCGTCGCTTGCCACATCGATTAAAACTCTGCTTGCCATGCTAAATCATGGCCGAGCGCAACCGGCGACAGATATGGATACATCATTACGTATATATAGTCAATGATTCTGATCCATATTGATGACAGTGAACATTCTTTTGTCATTTGCATTTGGCAAACTCCGGCATCTCTACGTAGGTTTGACTTCTGACCTACAACTCACAGTATCAGTCGCTGAGTGCAGTGGAGTAATGAACGTTCTCTACGCAGACACCCACCGTCATGTGAGTTTGCTGGAGCTGCTGTGCAAAAGTCCATGTATGGCTAGCCATATGAGCATGTTGCTACTGCCAAGTACAGCCTCCTTGAACGTGAACGGACTAAAGATGAATTACTTCTGTGCAAAGTGTGAACACACATTTACAGGAAATTCACAGATTCAGTCCACTTTCCGCACTTTGTCTCAGTGAATGGAAACCAATGGAAACCAGCTCCAAACAGAGTCAGTCTCGCCTGGACTGTCTGGAGGTTGTGGCCAGAGTGGACCTCACCCTGTCCGCAGCACAGTCATGGAAGGGTAGCACCGTCCACTGCCAGCCTGTTACCGTATTGAAGTCGCATTATCCCAGATCCATCTAGATCCCCCCAGATACAGCAAAGTTGCAGATCGCATTAGGCCCACAGGGCAGCAGCGATTTTTGCAAGTGCTGGTTGGTGTTGGTCCCGTCTTCAGCTTCTTCGCTGCGTGCGCCGACCTGATATCATCTGCTATCTTTGTTCATGCTTCATGAATCTTCATGAATCTTCATGAATCTTCATGAATCTTCATGAATCTTCATGGCCAATGATGAAATCTATTGAAAATTATTGAAATATGATGAATGATTTCGACTGGTTCTGCAGGTACATCTGGGCCTTTCACCGGGAAGAAACCAATTTAGCTGAACTCCTGGCACCGCTGGTGCGCCTGGTGATGCCAGAGTCGCCATTTGTCTGATCCCATGGCACCATGGGCCTGATTTCGTCCTTGCAGGCCTACATCTCCAACGGTATTGCCGTGGGCATCATGACAGTCTTTGTCCGGGTCGAAGAACAGGAGATGAGTCCAGATGAGTTGCGAACACTTTGATTTTCAATGATTTTCAATACATTTCATGATGCGTTGTGAAAGACTACCAACATTGTTGACGTGTTCTTCAGGAGAATGGTGCCATGCTGCCGCGTGCTTTCAAGAGTGTGCTTTTCCTGGATGTTTTTGGCTGGGTCTCGCAAAAAGGCTCGGTTGACCTCAGTCAAATTGATTCACATGGTGCACTTCATTCAGATCATTCAGCAGTTTGAGATCACTTCATAGAATCTGCAGGAAGTGACGAGGCGCGAGCGCATGGTGCTTTGGGGGTTTTCTGCCGGGGCAGAAATCTTGTGACACTTCAGTCGCGATCATATTGGGCAGGGAGGGTAGACAGCCCAGTGGCTCAGCATGTCTCAAAGGTGCTGAGGATAGAATTGCATACAGCACGCTTCAACGTTTTGAATTCCATCAACATTAGAATTTGCATGAATTTGCAATCCTTTTGTTGCGGCAAGCCCACATCCGTCCGGCACAACATTGGCAGTCTCGTTTGTTTCGAGACTTCAGGCAATCATCCAAAGGCACCATAGTCCACCTGATTCACAGGCGCCAGGGTGTAACTGAACACTCTCACTATGGTTTGTATTGGTCACCACATGCACAGACTCCAGCATTTTCATACAGAACAGATATCAGCTGCAGTGGAAAGCCCCTGAGAATGCTCCACTTGGATCCACTTGGTTTGAAGCAGGCGCTTGTCATGGCTTCCAGGCAAGACCGGCAGAGTGATCCGCGATATTCAAATGGTCAGCAAATGTTTGCAATGGTACAGATTGGTACTGCATGGTGCAGCCATTTGCCATGTGTTGCCATGACTGTACATACATTGATTTGAATCTTGTCGATCAGATTCTACGTAATGTGTCTGAGGGACAGGCACGTGGCAAAGCCAGCAGCTTCAGCTGTGCAATACGTGCCATGCTCAGTAGTCTGTAGACAATCCACGTCGGAAGCAATATCTGAATGTCCGAGCCAGTATAATACACTAAAATAGAGAGCAAGCCGAGTTTCACGCAAGGATGAGTACCGCAATTCTCTCCCTGCAAGAGCGGCGGATACCTTGCCCGGCCTCAACGAGGAAAGGGCAAAAAGTGGAAAGCAGAGCGCGGAGTTCCCAAAATAAATCTACGCTCTTGGGTTTTCCTTCGTGAATTGCTTGATTATCAACATCGCACTTGGTACTTGAAATATCTTGGAATCTTCGTTGTCAACTCTGCAGGATATGCGCTACTTGCAGGGAGCTCCACGTGCCTGGGGGACCGTAAGTGCTGTGGAGCCAAGTTGCAAGGAGTTTCTGGCAGACCTGTGACATGATGCGCATTTCTGTGCACATTGCTATGTTTGCAAAATCTCTGGGAATTTTGCAGTCTCTTGGACCTACAGAAGACCGGCCCCGCAGCTTTTACAATTTCTTTTGTTTCATAGATGGATACAAGATGATACAAGATGACACAAGATGATACAGTACATGATGATGCAAGAACTTCCATGACACCATGTCCTTCCTGTCTGAGTCCCATTGACCCGCATATGATTGCCAGCTTGTTTCCCATTTCATGTATTCCCATCACCTCAAAGGATTGATCCGCAAGGCTTCAGGGCGACATGAGAAGTCTACGCTAAGTCGTAATGGCTTTAGGAATCTTTAGGAGACGTTCAAGATCGTTCAAGCGCGCTTTGTCAGCTTCCTGGGCCAGAAACTAAACTGCCAGGGATTGCCAGGGCTACAAGAGCCCTCGGCTCTCCGTGCCGCCACGTGCCGCCATGAACGTGCCCTTTCTTCCGCTCTTACTCTCCAAGAGTGCGCGAAGGCGCCTAATGGCAGTGACCTCAGACTGTCAGAACTACTCTGTCCAGCACTGTCCACCTTCCACGCAGTTGACACAGTTGTTTCAACATGGTTGTCTCATGTATTCTCATGTTGTCTCCAAGGATGAGATGCAGCAGCACATACTTCGACAATGCACCAAGGAATCAGACTGTCATAAGAATGGCAGATTCATGGTGAAAGAGTCTGAAATCAATTTCAACCTGGATGCCAACTTCGCGGGAACTGTTGACAGAACGTTGATCTGAAAGGATCCAGCTATGCCGACGGCTTTGCAAAACCTCATCACCTCCCTTGTCCGAGTAGCTTGGTTGCAACGTGCACGCTCCGGTGCGACAGAGTAGCTCGACAGAGTACCTTTCGAGACTACTTTTATGTACTGTATTACCCCAGTGAATCTGTGGATGTGCCAATGACACCTTTGACATCCCTGACAACTTCCAAGCGAATAGGACCCCTTAACAATCAAATTTCTTCCAAGTAGCGAAAGGTGTGCATGAACTGAACCTGCAAACCATGGGCTCTCAGAAAATGGCACATGCAAGGAACACATTCAAAGGATGTCAGATTTGTCTAGGGGCAATCTACTTGTTTCCAAGCTGCTTGAAGCATGATGGCGTAAAATCAGCCAGTAGCTTTAGCAGTATTCTCTTGGATCCCTCCAATTGCCACAGCTCTTGCAGATCTTCTGGGCAGACATGGTTGTGGAACTGGAGTCAGGGCCTGAAAGACTTACACATCTCCAGATCATCTCCAGCATTGCTTGCATCCCTGCCGGTGCCAGAATGGACAAGCAGCAACTTTCCCGTTTGAAGATTTATCATCGAAAAGTCGTTTTTCGGATCTTCCCAGGTTGGATGCTTCGTCCAATCGTTGTCGTGAGGACGACGAGGAGGAGTCCGCTTCAGGCGGAGACTTGAAAGATGTCCTCCACACAATGCCCGATATCCATCGATATCCCGCAGGCACACTTCAGGGTCCTCAGGGTCCACTTGGCCGCAGCCTCAAACAAGAAACAGCTCGTGGCTCATGCTGTCACGTGTGGCCGCTCTGCCTGTCGGGTCGGAGCAGAGATCATCTCAGGCAGAGCTCTCTCACCATGGTAAAGAGCTTAGTCATGCATGTCACAGTCCAGGAGAATGTATCAGCGTGGTTCACAACTGTACAATGTGCTGCAGTGCTTTGTTTGGATCAATTTCCTTCCACTCCTATTACATGCAGACTGAAACACCAGGACTGCATGTTCCATTGGCCGCTCTGCTTTTCTTCCACTTTAAAGCTTTGATTGCTTTTCGGAGTTACTTCAAGATACTTCAAGTAGGAATTAGCACACTTTGAAAAGATGTTTTCCATTTTACTGTAGCAGGAATCATGTTCTGCTACTCTTCAATCCGCAAATTCCTGGAACCAACCTTCTGGTATCTTCTGGTGTTTTCCAAGAACCAAACAAAGTACAGAGTCTAGAACCACAAATCAGTCCTCACCCCAGGTTAGCTCCACCTGCGCTTTCTCGCGATAGCGCTCCACTTACTTGCTGGTCTGTTTTGCCGAATTGCATCCAATTGCACAACGTATCACAACGTCAATTCTATGTTGATTAGGTCAGCACTGGTCAGGATTCATCCAATGGCTAAGGTCGGGCAGAAGAATTGGCAGCTGCGCCAGATATTGCTTCAACCTCAGCCCTCAGCGACTCGCTCATCCCATCTTGTGTTGATGGCAGACATCTAAGGCTACTGGTATGCTCCAGGCTTGCTTTGCCAAGATCATGGGTTGAATGCTGTGACAATATTTGATGAGATTGAGATTGGTGCAGGAGATCTCTGATCTACTGTTTGCATAGATTCAGCACCCGTGGAAAACGGTGGTATTTAGTTGCAATATCACATGTATCATATCAATGTCACAACATTACTTGAAACATCATTTCGTGTCAATTCCAGAAATTCTGTGAGGTTCTTGTAGTTGAAGCCCGTGACCTGAAACCGGTCCATGGCATTGGAACAAATCCGTATGTGTACGGCCCTCGGGTTGGAAGCTCCGGGCTTGACACTGCATCTGCTTTCTTTTGCCGAGGCGCGGGCGCTTGGGCGAACATGTTCGGCGCAGTCCAACCGTCTGGAGCAACACTGGCAGCCACTGGCACAATGCACACAATGATCCTGACGGATCCTTATTGTTTGGGGGATTTTGATAGCTGATAGAGGCTATATGATATATACGTATAATTTACGTATATATATATATATGTATATTGATATACATAATATATAATTATATGTATATATATATGATTATATATATAATTATATACATATAATTATATATGTAAGATATATAGCTGTTTGGAAGCAGCTGTGGCATGAGACACTTTGCGGTGCAGGAGCAACCTCCGCCCAGCTTGGAACTGTCTGATGGAATTTCCGGTTGTCTCAACAAGAGGCCGTGCACGGCCGAGCTGAAGCCGGTCTGGGCAAGTTGGACTTTGCTCATAGCGAGGCAACATTGAGCTCGAGGTGATGAGCAGAGCACCACTTTTTGGCACATTCCTCAGTTTGACAGTTGCTGCATTATCGCGGTCTGACACTGTATTTGGTGAAGAGAAGATAGTTGCATCTGGGCAGACACGCAGGTAGCGATACACGGCTGGGCTATGTATCGTTGCCGCTAGAGGATCTTATTTCGCCAGCCAATCCCTTGGTTCAGTGATGCTTTCGCTTAGCATTCTGTTTCTTCAAGTTTTATAGAGCTGCACTTTGAGTACTGGATGCTCAGGCTGGTTCACCGGCAGTGTTAACGACTGGCCCAGGCAATTCACAGCTCCTAAGCTGCAAAGGGATGCTGTCACCAGAAAAATGAAGCAAGATTCAGCGAATTTGCAGCCGAAGACGAGGCTTGCATATCGCTGCGAGCCGTTGCTTGGAGCAAAGGGTGAGTTAGTTGCCAGCTCAGACAGAGGCAGAGGCTATGCAGGCGATGAGGGAAGATTTTGGTGTGGAACTTTTGATTTTCAATAGGATTTGCTGCGATTTACCAGTGACTATTTGTAATCTGAGGTGCTGATCATAGACTACAGGAAGCTGCAGGCCTTTTGTTTGGCAAGTGGAGGGAATGGAGCTTTTGACTGTCAACCCTTGCGGTTTGCAGGCAGTGCGCCGACGACTTTCCTGTGATGTTCTCAGAAGACACCAAGTGGTTTTCAACGTCTTTTCAGACCTCCAATGCTTCTTGAGCTCAGCCCAAGTCGGTTGCATCCGGTCACAGCTGATCGGATAATCGGATCGGTGATCGGATCCAAGTCTATGCAGGTGGTGCCTTTGGAAATGCACTTGCTCGAAGAGCAGCGCAGTGAAGTCCTCAGTTTCTTGTAAGTGCCAGCAGCATGAGCAACTCTTGCGCATTGCGTGATTGAAGACATCCTGTTGAATTTGATACAACAACTGGCAGTCATGTTTTTGAGTAGTTTTGCATGGTGACACTCATTTGCCTTGAGGTTCAGGGCATTCTTTTTATACCACTACTGGCCGTGTGTGAGTCTCAGCTGCTACGCACTCTACAATTTTGATACCATATAATATGACTAGAATCACATTTCTGTTGACCTGCAGGTGACAAGTCCATCTTCCAGATGTACATGCACGAGCCTGTTGATATTTGCTTGCTGTAAGCAACGGCCTGATTGATTTGCGCATCTTCGCAGTTCGGAAATAACGGGGTGGTAGCAATTTCAATGGCAGTCAGCGATCATTCAAGCCAGGCTACTTTCTCTTAGCCCCTTTCTTTTCCTACGAGTGCTTTTCTACACGGCTGATTCCTCAGGTGACAGGTTAATTTTGCCTCACACATGCCACTGGAGTGACTGCTACCCATAGGCAAGTATGAAATTATAGTGAATTAATATGAATTATATAAATTGCAGGTACATGCCCTCAGAGGCCAGAGCATTTTCATTGTTTTTCAGCTCATTTCAGCTCAACATGGAGCATGGATCAGACTCCTTGAGCCAGCGTCGCGCTGAGGTTTTATTGTTGTGTCTTTGTTTCCCTTGGCCACCTGATGAGCACCAAATTGTACAGTTCATCCTTGCTTTCAAGGGAACAGCAACCTGTCGGCATTTGTCTCCGCTTGGGCTGCTTGTGAAGCTTTTGTGCAGCTTTTGTGCATTGGTCCCACTGCATGCTTTGGCCCACCATTGCCGCTTTCTTTCCAAGGCAAGCATTTCAGATGGTGTCTGGGACTCAATGCTTGCACCCAATCAATTAAGCTGAGATTCTCGTCATACTTGGTACTGCTACTCCTGTTGTCTGCATTTCCATAGCATGTGTCAAGTGGAGATCTTTGCAGTTTCATTCAGTCCTAGGCTGGGCAAGTGGTCTACGGAATTCTGATCTACTACCTCTGTGCAGATGCCCCAGCGTGCCCCAGTTACATCCACCAATATTTACACAATTTACACGAGGTACATCCAGATTATCCAGCTGCATCACGAGTTACATCCAGTTGCTTCGAGCGAAAGATGCGAATCGAGATGCGAATCAAGGCCAGAAGTGGCACATGCTCCACAGGAGGCGCTCCTGGAACTGGCACATTCCTTAGTTTGACAGTTGCTGCATTATCGCGGTCTGACACTGTATTAGGTGAAGAGAAGATAGTTGCTCAGATATGAACAAATTGCATGGTGGTTGAATGCTCAAACACAATGAAGTCGCTCATTGGCATAATGGTAATTAATCATGTTTTTCACTAATTGTTGCCCTTTGGGCACATCAATTTACTTCGCATTATATAACGCTAATCACTAACAGACACATTGGTTGCCCAACGGGCACAAAATGGTTGGCCACATTTCGGAACGTGGTCTATAGAAGATTGGTTTCATGAACCAGTTCGGTTTCCAGGTTTTCGAAGCTCAGATATGGGCAGCATGAGACTGCTATGGTTGTGTCAAGAAGTAGACATGGATGTTCTTAACAAGAATCAACGATTTGAAGAACTGGATGTATTGAGGGAAGACGAAGAGGAAGAGCTTCCAGCGATCGCAGATATGTAGTATTGTCACAAAGTTTTTTGCTTTATGGATACCTTATGTATCTGCATTTGACGATCATTGTGACAGTTCTTTTTTGTTGGCATCGTGTTCAACAATGTGCGATCTGGCCAGAGATCTGTCTATCAATTGGACTGACGAATAGTTGGCGTAGCGAGATGAAACAGAGAAAAAAAACCTACAATTCAATTGCTATTAAATCGTTTCGTTTCAATTGCCATGTCCCTTCTTCCCTATCAATTTCTATGACGGTCACTCCAAAATGCTCAATTCTGAAGTAGCAAGTTTCTATTCTCATGTCCCTTCTTCCCTATGAATTCCTATGACGGTCACTCCAAAATGTTCAATTTTGAAGTATTAAGTTTCAATTGTCATGTCCTTTCCCCTATCAATTTCTATCTATCAGTTAAAGGATGGGAGGCAGCAAAAACATGATCTGAACAAAAACAATTCCAGGTAATTTTGATTTGTAGAGTGAACTGAAAAGATTCTTACAGCAGGATCTCAGTAGGCACTCTGACGTCGCGCAACCAAATGAGAACACTATTGGAAAAAAATGTGTTTTTTTTTCCAGCTTGAATCTCAATTCTAGAAGTTTTAAGTCTCGAATCCGACAGCGCAGAACAAATTGCACAAAACTATATAAACCTTGACAAATTTCTTGGATTCTTGACTTGTTGCTATCGAAATGTTTTTCCACTGTCATAGGTGTCAGTAGCGCCTACGTGATCCTGGACCTCTACCAGGAGGCTCTGCGTAGCTGTGGATTGTGGTGCATTGTACTTTGTAGCTTCATTCTGCTTCATTCTGCTTGTTGAACTCATTGAATCTCGTTGATCTGCTTGCTTTGTGCATGCTCTATGTGTTTTCTTCACGGATGGAAAGGGTCCTGGTGCTTGCTGGTTGGACACCTGACACACCATCATTGTATATAGAGCAGGTTTGAAATTAGGACAGCACTGGACAGTGGTTGCGAGGTGCTGGTTTGGGCAGCATGAAACTCAGGGGGCGCTTTTCTGCTTAAATTCCAAACTTTTGCGTCATGCTGCAGCAGTGTTGGATCGCATGTCAATCATGTCACTGATTCATCACTGTCCTTCCTTGAGGTTTGCTTTCTTTTGCTGCCCCACAGCTTGCCATACCTGAATCGCAGCACAGCGGCACCAGGTCGAACAAACACGTGACCAATCGTAGCAGTCACAACCATCATGAATCATGACTTTGCATCGGATCCATCAGCTCTTGCCGTGATTTGTGCATGAGTTGTGCAGGTCCTGCGCAAGAGACCCAGAGTGAGGACCGGATGGTCTTGAGGCCACTGCCATTTTCAGAATGTGTCAAAATATTGTCAGCATGAACAAAATCGGAAGGACATACATCGGGGTGGCCGCATGAACGCATTGCTGCAGTCGCCATCTCAAGACTCCAAGATACTCCAAGTTCCAAGGGCAAAGGATGCAAAAGCAACCAGCTCTTCCAAGACTCTGAAAGCCTCGTTCAGGTACAACCTCTTGGTTTTTGCCTTCAGTCTCAGCATTTTCCTTCTACTGTGGGGGGCCTGGATTGTACCATTCTGATGAAAGATTGAAACGCGGGATGTCCATCTCACAAGGTCCTTGAGAGACGCAGTGGCGCTTTCTTGGAATAACGGCATGGGCCCTGTGTCCAAAATGCTGCTGTATTGCCGCTCTGCTTTTCCTACAAATTCTTTTCCAGGTTCAGAAGAAGAGATTTGGCACTGGCGGGTTGCAGAAAACTTTTTTTGGGCACGGACCATTTTCGGTGAGAATCTCAGATGTCGAGCTGAGTTGGAGAAATAGCTGTGAAACAGAACCTGCTTTAACTCTTGAAACAAGCTGCCAAGCAACGCCAAAACCATGCACTTCTGTAAGCTTTGTTAAAATAACAATATGTTTTGCCATGTTTTGCCCATTTTTGCACAAAATGCTGTGGGTTCCTGATGTTCCTGTCAAATTGCTACTTCCCCAATGTTTTGCAGCATGAACTCCAAGGTCTTGGCATGTTTCCTTTCTTCTTTTTGCTGCACCCACAAATCAACAAGTTGTTGACGCACAGTACGCCAACAGGATACACAAGCAGGGGCTCCCAGGCAGACGTCACACTGATCGACGGTGTCGATGTGTCGATCAATCCTGCAGCAATCTGCAGCAAGGACTGGGGACCTTGAAACGGCACAAGCCAATCCTGAGACCCAAACGACCGTCCGGAGCCTACCTTGCGCAGTCTGCACATGTTTTCTCTTGTCAAATTTGTCAAGTACTTTGCAATCTTTACATGAAGAACGCTGAAGGAGCGGATCTGAACTGGCACCTGTGTCATCTCTTGAGAAAATTCGAGAGGCAGGGAAGGAGCCTGAAGAGAGCTGCAGTCCCTTGCATTTCAGCACGATTCTTTCGAATCTTTCCTGCAGGACCACCTCAATGAAACGCTGCCTCCTCTGCAAGAGCTGCATGAACTGTCGCCTGTTTCGCCCGACTCTCATTTCAAATTGCACTCATTGCGGGCAAAGAGTAAGACGTGCCATTTCCCCTATGTGGACTTACATTATGCATTGCTGCAACACGAGGGAAGGCGAGAAAGACACAGAGCCTTCAGAGTACACGCTGAAGGCCAGGATATCACACAGCATGAAGACTACGTAGAATCATCATGACTTATCCAGAATCTAGATGAATCTAGATACTACGTAGAATCTAAATGAATCTAGAATGAAGCGATGGAAATCATTGCGGGTCTCTTTCGCTCGAATGCGTTGCAGGGAAACGGAGTGATCAGGGCAGATGGCTAAGATATGCTAAGATGATCTTCATGTTCGCATACCATGTCATGTCATACCGAAGTCATACCATTCATTTCCTTGTCAGTTTGAGAAACTTTAGGCGATGGACTCCGCCGATCCAGTGGAGGAGGGGAGTTCTTCATAGTTCTTCCCTGGACTTCCGGAGCTTTGGATCTTTCGAGTCAGCGACTTGTAGGACCTTCGCGCTGTGATTCGACGACTACCTGGTGGACGGGTGGCACTGTTCGCTGGCGGTGTGAAGCTCGGCGCACCAGTGCCCAGTTGGTGTTGGAAGATGTTGAAAGCGATGTCCGCCAGGCCTGTGGCTGCGAGCAACTGGAAAGGCGGCAAGACGCTTACAGATGCTTACAGATGCTTACAGCATGTTTCAAAATTTGCATTTGATTCCATTTGATGCAGGATGCAGGTCGGAAGTTGTTTGATGTTGCATGAAATTGAACAAAGAGATGCACCGTGATATACACATTGAATGTCATTGAATGCTAGATCGTCCCACGGGAAGTCAGGGTGGGGTTGCTGAGGTAAATGCAGCTGTGACAGTTGTATCTCTGGAAATTCGCGTGGCCAGTGCGGGTGTTTCTTTGGGCTTAAGAGCCGCTGATGCAGGCTCTGCCACAGTGCTTCATTGGTTTCATTTTGGATATTTTGGTTTTGCTGAGCTGCTGATTTTATCAATTTCATCAATCTCACCAGGCCGCTCAGCAGCTCTGGGGGTTGCCAGACGAGTTGTGCCCGGAAGTGACACTGCAGTGGTACGATTCATGCTTGGTCGCGCCGAAGCAGCCCGGTCGGCCACTGTGCCTCTCTCAGAGCCGTTGAAATCCGAAGGCACCTTGAAGGCGCAACCAAACTGCACCACAACATGCGACAACATGAGCGTAGCCATGACATGCCATGACTTTTGTAAGGTGATCCTGGTCGGACATTGCGACCGGCTGCTGCAGGGACCCGCACTTTGGCTGGAAATGGAGTGATCTCTTTCCTGTTAGTGTAATTAGATGTAATGAGATGTAATTAGATTAGATGTCATTAGATGTAATTAGATGTAAGTAGTGTATTGAGTGTAATGTGTAATTAGTACTTGTTATTTTTGAAGCTCCCATTAAAATCCATTAAAATCATTAGCTGTGTTCTCCATGTCTATTCTGTACACATGCAATCATACATACAATATCCTTCAAGCAAAGAGAGGGACCACAATACGGCGACTTCCACCCTTGGCATGCATTGACATGCGGTGGAATGTTTTGGTGAGATCGGTATTTCATGGTATTTCCCCCTCTTTCGAATCTTTCCTGCACAACCACCATGATCTCAATGAAACACTGCCTCCTTTGCAAGAGCTGTATGAACTGTCGGACATTCTCCTTTCGGGAGGTGTCCCTCACCACCCGGATGGTGAGAGTGATACCTTTTGGCCCTACAGCCCTGTCTGTGCTAGGTCGTGCCAGCCAAGATTGAAAGGAATTGGTTTCTGACAGTCAGAGACATTAAACCAAACTGTTAACTGCTGAAATGGACTTGCTGTGACAATGCATGTTCTTTTCTCAACTTTCAGTCAACCCTTAAGCCAGGCACAATGGGAAGTCTCAGTTCTGGCTTGGTTCGTGCATGCTTCCGAATGGCTGCAGCAGTGGAATCGCCTGAGGAGGCAAAGGGCATCACGAACATATTGTGACATTTTGTGACTATCTTGTTTGGATTTGTTTGGGGCATATTTCTGGATATTGATTGGATATATGTGCTGTATCATGATGCGTCTATCATTCCTGTTATTTCCTTGGAGCAGTACTGTTTTGTGTCCACCAGTTGTTGAGTCTGGACATTTCTTGGGATCATGTTCTTCAGGTGGTTGGCTCGCATGCATCAGGCCACCACGCTTTACAGATTGATCATATTGTCAACATAGCACAATGAGAGAGAACAAGAATCTGTTGTCAGAGAATGAAGCTTCATGCAATTTCTAGTTATGTAACTTAAGTATACTTCAGCGTCAAGTTTGGGATCCTTTTTGCAGGCGAGGGCGTGCCCCTTGTGCAGGTTTGGTCCTTAGCACACAGCTGTTAAGCCATTTGTAGTCCCGGATGTCATGAGCTATGGGTCCACATGGGTCCACTCAAACGACCTGAGGCTGGTCTCCCCACGCCGCTTGGCTATGCCTGCAGATTCGTATGTGGATTTTGATGGTAGAATTGGCAAGGCAAAGTGCAGAATTGCAACACTCAATCAACTGCGCGCCATTTTTGCGTCATTTTGTGGCTTTGTCATCCACAACTCTGGATGCATCGACAGAACTCTGAGGATGGAATTTCTGCAAGTTGCAGGTGGGGAGATGTGGGGAGTCTATCATTTCCTCACCCTGAAACGGACAGACCTGGTTCGCTATCTGACTTGGCTTTGGAGACAATTCAATTCGCTGGGCTTTCTTTTGACCCAGCTTCTCTGTGCGAACCACTTCTTTTAACCTACAGGTGGCTCAGATCTGGCGGAAATCAGTGGGAAGGCCGGGGTCCAAGAAAGCATAAGAAAGCTATGCAAATACAAAGGCTGGCAACACAAGCCAAACCAAGCTATGAGAGTCAGGGGAGAAATGGCATGGGCAGTGTCCTCTCAGGCGGAACTGGTCAAGTTAGAAGCTGCAGCAAGGCAAGCTTTTGATGCTGTCTAGCTGGAAAATCGGATAAATAAAACGCACTGGATGGTTGCATTCGAGAGATTCAAGGTATCCAAGATGGAATGATCCTCTGTATTTCTGTATTCCTTGCCAATCCTTGCCAGGTTGGCTGAGTTGCTGACCAGAGCAGAGAGCTTGGCCGAGAGAGAGGTGGCAGAGGCACATTGCTGTCCCAGTCGAAATGCGAAGCTCGTGCTCTTCGGTCTGTGTGCAGCACCGGCGGTTGTACGGATGCTTCGGAGGCTCGCGAGGCGCTTCAAAGGGTGCAACCAGAGATCAGCAAGATCTCCCAAGCCCTTCGTGACAGGACAGTGCAAGTGCTAACAGATAAGCCCAGTGTGTGTTCTGATCGAGCTGCTATTCTATATAGTTTTTGTATGTTTTTGTTACCACCTTACCTTGGACATGACCAGGAGTCAAGGTTGGGCATGGGAGTTTCAACGCGCAAAAAGCGCATGTGTTGAGACCTCAATGCCGTTTGGTGAGTGTGCCATGCCTTTCAACAACTTGTGCTGGGCCAAGGAGAGCATGTGTAGATCCACTGTTGCGTGGACTTGCGCCAGGGCCTGAATTGTCAATTCCAGCTTTCCATCGTGCACATGTGTTGCTTACGCACAGATTTTTGCTTGCCACGACTTGATGTGGCCAGTTTGAGTGATTCCTTTGCATAGCTTTGACCGAAAGGATTTGGCTTGGCGCCTGCCATTGGCTGGTCAGGCCAGGAATGTGCTGCGCATCCAGATGGACATAAGTAGCCAATGCACATGACAGCTATATGGTTGGGATTACTTGGAACGGTCCTGGTGAGCTCTGCGAAAATTATGCTGCCAGAGCATGCTGCAATCATTCAATGCGCACACGGTCAGGTTCTGTTGGATGCCTTCCAGCGTGAGTTGGAGGAATCCGGACGACTGAAAGTGTTCAAGTCCATGTCCAATCACATCTGGTACATTCTCAGACTGGCAATAAACAAGCTTCAAAGGACAAAAACAACATCACAAATTTCACCTCCATTGGTTTTGCTTAAGGCGTTTCTGTACAGTTGTTACTTGTAATTACTCAGAACAGTTGGGTTTGGATGGCCCTGATGTGAACTTGTCATAACTTTTCCGCTTTTCTGAGCTCCACACCAGGATCTGAAGGATCAAAAGCCATCAAGACGCAGTTGGATCCAGACCTTTGAGGTGGGAAACTTTTGGCCGTCGGCGTCTACAGATGGTGATATGTTTTGATATGTTTTGATGACCCTCTTGTATTCGTCTTGAAAGACTGAAACATGAGGTATCAGCGGCATCACAAAAGTCAAGGCATTGCTGTAAAACGCACGCTCCTCTTGAATCTAAAATTGTCAAACTGAGGCCTATTCGCGGGTGCTCTTTTCCTCTGCTTGCGAGGTACTTGTCCTAGATGCATCTAGATGCAGTGTTGCGAAAGCAGCGACACCGGTACATCCAATGCAGAATGGTAGAGGTACAGAGTTATAATAATACGGAGGTCCATCTCAGATGTGGAAGACTTTTGAGAGTTTTGCACGCATGGATACTTGCAGATTAAAGCCGCGCATAGTCTGCAACTTTAGGCCGTCTTGGAACTGCGTCCTTCTCACATGCCATCAATGAGGGCGCCCTCCATGCCGTGTGAGATCCCAGATGGCAGGTCTAAACTGAGACTGACATACGCTGACTATTTCTCGAATATATATATATTATAATATATTATATATATATATATTATATTATATAATATATTATATATATATATATATATATATTATATTATATAATATATATATATATATATTATATAATATATATATATATATATATTATATTATATATATATATATATTATATTATATCTATATCTATATCTATATATATATATATATTTGAATACTTATAAATTATAAATACTTTGATACATTGATCAATACTATCAACCTGGCCAAGAGCCGGAAACTGAGTACCGGACCGGCAGAGTTCCAAGGTTTGCGGAAGGTCGACCACCACGTCTCAACTCCAGGGGTAGCAGTCCAGCGACAGCAGCCCAGGCCTATCAGTTCGAACCTTCGAATCACAAAGTGGCCCAAAGAAAATCGTCAAAAGCCCACGAGTATCAAAGATATCAAGGACACATCAGGGACGAAAGCAATAGTTCGCTCTCACATCCGCTAGTCTATACTGTAAACACATTAACTGCATGAAGGCTGTGTTGAATGTCTCGACTTGAGGCCGCCTCCTTCCGTCAAGGCATTGCAAGCACCGAGACACATGGAGACACCGGAGACTTTTCGATACAAAGGGGCCATACAAATCATACAAATCAATCATACAATTACTGTACAATCAATTACAAGGTCACGATGGTCACGTTTTTTGGCGTTTGATACAACTTTTGGATACTTTTGGCATGGATGTTTGGAAGATGCTGGAAGATGTGGAAGCGATGTTAATATAATATGCCAGCAATGTTGGACCAGGCCGCAGCAGCAGTCTTCCCAGACCTCCAAAAGCGCCTGAAGACGAAGGCGTCTGGGTTGAAATCCATAGAGAAACCATGAGAAACCCAGTGTGAAACTCACAGGCAAGGAACTCACCGTGAACAAAATGTGGACTTGCTGGGCTTTGTCAAGCGCCCTTGATGCTGCAACATGCTGCACAGGACCAGACCATGGGAACAGCGCTCCTTTACTTATTCCAGAGGCACGCACACAATGGATTGTTTTCCAATGTGTTCCACTATGTTCCACTGGTGTTTCACTTTTCCACAAATTTGTCATACTTTGATATGCTTTGCGCACATGTTTCATCATTTTTCTTGCAGGTGCGAGTTTCTGGAGTCGCAGCGTTGTCCGGCGCCATGCGGTCCCTTTCCTCAACATTCAGCAGATTCAGCAGGTTTAGGGATGGCAATGCTGAACATGCTTCAAGTTACATCAAGTTACTGTACTGCCTCTCGTGGGCAATGGTTCGTCTGGATGACCAATCTGAGGCGCCTGGCATCACCTCGTCAACAGCTTCCTACTGAGGCCCAACCTCTTCAGAACTCTTCGGATTAATCGATTTTTCCCCACATCTTTGTGTGGGGTTCTTGTTTTTGATTCTGTATCCCGGGCTCCGCCTCCTCCGCCTCCTCCTCCTCCCGCCCTCCAACACTTTGTCCACACACACTTTGTCCACA
>Ga0126342_10006940_pt1:2500-20171 | contig 20171 bp, 19 predicted proteins | sample Cyp1metagenome_FD_92528 | JGI IMG/M metagenome (GOLD analysis project Ga0126342, IMG submission 92528) | Coral microbial communities from Lord Howe Island, Old Settlement Bay, Australia - Cyphastrea 1 metagenome | ecosystem: Host-associated > Invertebrates > Cnidaria > Coral ...
TGCCGTGTCGGAGCCTAGGACCTGGAGAAGGTGCTTCCTTGCGTGTCGACACAGCGGCACGCACCTTGAGCCTCTACCCAGCACGAGAGTGGCTGAAACAGCGCTGGAGGCTTACGCTGCGAGTAGCGACTTTGGAGGATTGCGACTTTCTGGCTATCTCCTGTCGTATATTTAAAATATATCTAGAAGCAAGGGCGATGTTCATGGATTTTCTCTCTATTTTTTTTTTTCCTCTCTCTCTCTCTCTATATTTGGTCAAACATAACAACAAGCAGGCAGCCCTATGAGGGTGATCACAAGCCGCCACTTGAAATCAGAGGTGATGAAGACCCTGGTGACGGAGTGTTGATCAGCCGGTGAACGAATTTCATCTTCATACCGCAGCTGTAAAATTTAGATCAAATTAGTCAAGTAAAGGAGAGGTTCTCCAGCCTCCATATGTTTTTTTTTCCTGGCATTTTCAAGACTTTAGGAGGGATATAGAGATGTTCAGAGCATGTCAGGTTGATATGTTCTGATGAGAAAATCTCTCGCGATCGCCGCCGCGTAGTGCCGCAGGAGCTTCTGGACTGGGAGCAACAGCTTGGGTCGCACTGGCGGCAAGGGCCTGAGGTGCAGGAGGTGCAGGAGGTGCAGGAGGTGCAGGAGGTGCAGGAGGTGCCTGCCGATGCAGAGAGGCGGGGAGGAAGAGATGGGGTCTCTGAAAATGAGGGAAACATGTGGAAAAAAAAAGCCATGGGGAAAGCCATGGGAAAATGAATGAACATTGATAAATTGCCGGTTGTTGACAGTATGATGGACATGTTTCGAAGTCATGTTCCCTCATGGGACTTTGGGCCCAATTTGACCAGACGAGTAGCCGGGCAGATGAGCTCACGAGATCTTGGGGAAGCGCCAGAACTTGGGCCCCAGGGGACAGCTTGACCGGCCATGTTTAGTCTTTGGATGCCCATTTTTTCGGGCCAATAATTTTGAGCCATACCCTGATAGATCTGATAGGGATTATACGACTATCTTTCTTGGAGCCCTTTATTTCATGATTATTCCATTATAATCCCATTATATAATCCCATCATTATTATTATATAACCATTAGTATTTACCATTATTAACCATTAGTATTAACCATTATTAACCATCAACTGCCTGGATTACATACAGCTACTGCTGCAAGCTGCAAACAAAAACTGTAACAGGACCCATGTCGCCATGTCTCATTCAGATCTCTATGGATTGGGAGTAGCCGACGCAGCAAATTCGACAAAACCTGGGTTTGACAATTTCTTAGTGACTTAGTGAGTTGAGAAAGTGCTTAATTGGATATATTTGCAATTATTTGCAAAGATACTGACCACGAATGATCATGATATGTTGATTTGAGTTTCATTGAAAATTATAATTGTACTATTGTCTGAAGCTAGTGAATTTCCCAGCAAAATGTATGAAAATGTGACATGTGCATCACCGGGAGACCCCTCATGAAACCACCCAAACTTCACCCAGGCCGTGGCCGACGGAGCCAGCTGAAGGAGAGCTTGGAGACTCACCCGAGGTTTCCGAGATCCAAGAGATCACGGCAGAGGTTCCGGACATGGCAGAGACCGTGGCAGCTCAAGGCGGTCAAGCCGGTGCTGGCCATGGCTTTCCATTCACTTAAAACAGGCGCTCCAAAAAGGTCTCTAAGACCAGCTGACTGGGCCGGAAATAATGGAGAATCGTTGGGTTTACCATCTGGTTATTTAACATAGCCATGGAAAATCCCTTATAAATGGAGGTTTCTAGCTGGGAAAATCATCTATAAATGGGCCATTTTCCACGGCTATGTTAAATAACCAGAGGGTACATGGGTTTACTATATCACAATGGGACCCGGGAGTGCGAAGTTCCTTCGACAGGGGAAATGCCTTGAGGGTTCATCTATGGCCACGCTTGCCTTTTAGCATGGTCTGGAAATTTAGATCTACTGTAATCATTTGTAATCTGTATCTAGCTATGTATCTACTTATCTATCTAGCTATCTATCTATTTGTCTATTTATGAACAAATTGCATCAAGGACTTTGAGGACAAAAATCTTCAGGGAGAGTAGAAGGTTTTCGCAATCTTCAAACACTGCACTGCTTTTGGATGCTTTGGTGAAGTTTCGATAAAACAATCAGCATCAATCAATAATGTGTACCCTTTGGTAATTTAACATCGATATGGAAAATCACCATGTTTAATAGGTCAATCATTGAACTAAACGGGCCATGACTTCCAGCGCAGATTGTTGTATTACCGGTATTCCAATGATCCATGACTATCCATGACTATCATGATTCATCCACTATTCATCCATTATTCATCCCATGATTTATATATCCATAATTCATCCATTATTGTTGGCTATACCAATGGATTGGTTTCGTCAGGAAAATCGAAACCGGAAACCATCGATTTTCCCATTAGCATCATGTTTTTTTGCTGTAAATTTTCCCTTCAATCCATTCCCATAGGATCCATGTATGGTATATATGGTAACATTTACCAGCAATATACCCCAAATGTTAGCATATATACCATACATGGATCCTATGGGATTGACTCTAGCCCCATAAACCATTGTAAAAATCACGGGATGCTAAGCCTGGGTAGATCTGGGTAGCCCTAGGCCGTGGCAGCCCTGGAGAAATTGAGTTCGCCACATCCCAGCCGTTTTTTTTTTGGGAGTCGAACGGAAGTCGAACGGAAATAAACGATACCCCTCTGGTAAACATAGAAAAAGCTATTGAAAATGGCCATAGGGCCATAGAAATAGTGGATTTAGCCATTAATAGCATGGTGGATCTTTCCATAGTTAACAGTTTACCAGAGGGTAATAAAAGTAGTTTGCATATGTGTTTCTTTTTTAGAATTGGTGTTTTCAACATTTCAACGTCTTTGTTATTTTGAATGTTATTTTATGAATCATTGAAATGGGATGATCCCCAATGATGAAGATAGTTTGAAAATAAAAGTTGGCACAACCAAATGTATTCATAACCCCCTTCCAAAGATAGAACTATGATTTACCGTGATGATCTTTGATGTTCAATCTGTTCAATGTGCAAACGCATCTTAGTTGGTCTTGCATTGTCTATTTTTCAGGGGTTACGTCATATAAACAAAGGCTTATAAGGCTTGATGGAAGGTCCAACACTTGCATAATACGCTTGCCTCTGAATGTTAGATTACCATCCGATAATCAAACATGTCAATGGAACATCTCCATTTATAGATGATTTGTCCGCACAAACCTCCATTTATAGGGGATTTCCGAGCCAGCCATGTTTGATTACTGCAGGCTACTTGAGAGCAACGCAGGTAACTTCACTCATGATGAACTTTCCTGGCAATGTCAGGGAGAGGTTTTCTCCCATACCAACCTGCCCTGTGGTAATTCAATAGCTATGGAAGTGGATAGTATGATAGTCATAGCCCAGCAGTTCGATGATGTCACTGTGGTTTTCCATGGTTTTTCCACCATTTTTCGTTGCTTTTTTCGTTGGCCCTCTCCTCTCAGGTGCAAGCCCCGCCCTGGTCGCTTGCTTCCTGGGCGATAGCGACGAAGCCGTCCGTTTCTTTGGCCGAACTTTGTGGTGGATGGTGGATTTCCCATGGGGAAAATCCCATGAAATGATGGTTGATATACATGTTAACAATGATGTGTATATATATATATATATGGGTTTCATAAATGGGGGATCCCCAAAATGGATGGTTTATAATGGAAAATACTATTGAAATGGATGATGAACAGGGGTACCCCCATGTTAGGAACCCCCCATACATACCATAACCATAGCCATAGGCATAAGCATACGCAGAACCAGAATCATACTGTAGATAGTCACCGGAATACATAGATTGGCCCCGATATTATATTTCATATTTGAAATCCATGATTTCCTGTAGATGTTCCCTTAGACCAATCCATTGAGACAGCCAAAATCTGAAAGAATGGGCACTCACATAGCCCTTTGACAAGTGATGACAAGTGGTTGGGTGGTTTGGAACATATTTTATTTTCCACAATATATGGGATGTCATCCTTCCCATTGGCGAATTCATTCATTTTTCAAGATTGTTTTTGAACCACCAACCAGTGACAAGTGGTTGGTGGAACCCAAACATCAACGGGCGGACGTGTCACCGGAGGCAACGATGCTCAAAGGATTTACGAGGTCGAGCCGGACAGCTTGTGAATATGACGATGGGATCTACATTGGATTCACCGGAGGAAGATATGGTGATATTATCACACATTTTCAAGTATATGTATGTATATATATATATATTACTATACTATACTATACTATACTATACTATATATATATTATATTATCATATATTATCCATATAATTACTATAGTTATGATTTATAACTGTAGTCCTTATTCTTTATTGTATTCATATAATCTGTTCCCACAATATTGAATACCTCATATGGAACCCCCAAACTGAACCCCCCAAACTGAACAGATCCACTACGAAACCGCGGTCCATTTGAAAGGTAGATGGATTGGAGCGACCATTCTGTGTGGAAGACGGGGCTTTTGTAAACAAATATGTTGCTGCGAACAATATACAGTTATAGAATATATATACATAATTATAAATATACAGATATACATGTATTCTGTCCAAGGAAGGAGAATACTCCACACCTTGGAGTTTCCTTGCTCCAAAAGTAGACCCTTTCAATGGCATTTGGAGCTCTCTTGCTGATCCTAAAACTGATCCCTCTAAAAACGGGTGACTCGTCAAAAAGATAAACTTTGATTTGTTTTTTTTTTGGCGGTGAAGTCATGTCTTGTTCTTCGACTGTTTCATTCGCACAACAGTTGGACTGTGTTCTCGAAACACAGTTCAGTCATGTTCAATTGGGATTTCTGTTGCTTCAACTCGGGGCCGCGGAAGTTTCCCATGAGTTTCTTCAGGCGTTGGCAGGTGAGGAGGAGCTTTCAGAGGCGAGTGCGGCAAATCAGCCAGTTTTCTACCCCACTTTAGGTTGAAACAGGCACTCCCTGTCTCCCCATGTTGGTTTGTCTCGAAACAGGGTATATCATGATTTATATCTACCCCCCCTTTGATGAATTGCTTATAAAACTATTGGATTTGGGATGGCAAAATCGTGTAACATCATTGGCCAAGCCCCATAAATGATACGTAGGAAAGGAACACAACGTCAGGTGCCGGAATCTTTCTCATGGTCTTGATGGTCTTGATGGTCTTAAATCATGGTTTCCAGGAGTGTTGGGAAGGGAAGTCTAGTGCAAGGAATTGTTGAGACTCCATATTTTGGACTTTATTTATTTATTTAGCATTATTTAGCTATAACGGATTATAACATGGAGGTGTGTTGCTTTATTCAAGATGTGTATGATCTCAAAACGATTTGAAATCATCAAATCCATGATGGACTATAGAAAGTAAAGGTGACCCGCAAACCGTTCAGCGACACGATGATAGTCGCCCGATCATCGGGCATTTTTCAGGCGTTCCCGGTGGAGGACGCCGCTTCAAGTGACTCTCATCCACTCTCTGGTACTCATCTTATATACATCCTAGGAAACATGGGAAAAAACATAGGAACATATAGGAAAATACCTTATATAATATCAATGGAGGTTTTATCGAAAATCATCGAATTGAAGGATTCTCCAGCCATGAAGCTGAGCACGGCCAGGCCGATTGACATCGCGTGACGTCGCAGCTTTCATCGATTGGAATCAAAAAAACGGGGAACGAGCACAGTCATCTTTTTTTTGGCAAATGTGTTGCAGAAAGAGACAACTTAGATATCGAACCAATATCTCAGATATCTATAGATATCTCATACCAACAATGATACAAATACTAACGGCAACTTTAATAGGTCTTAATGGTGCAGAGTTTTTTGTTTCGTCCAATGATTTTTGGGGATGGCTCAAGTGCCGTAGTGAAAGTGGTCTGATTCCATATGGGGAAATGTGCTACACAAATCAACCATCTGGAGTGCCACCTGCCTTACGATTTTTCGGGATGTGTGTAAAGTTACAAAGGGTTTTTTGTCACAGACATTCTTTAGAAACTTCATGGCATTGCGAAGTGAATATGATGAACATGATGTCAAAAACGCAAAAAGGTTGACTTAGGGAAAAAAACTCCGCAGTGCAGGGTATTGCAGGGTGGTCATCAGATTCTTGCTTAGATCCAAAGCCCAGTGGCTGGACGTGTAGGGCATCCACAAAAATCTTGGCCAATGGAGGAGATTAAGGCGGATGAACGGGGCGGACTTGACTGGATGAAAATTGCGGATCCTACTGTGCAATGATGATGTTGTTGTTGTTGTTGGGAAAACCACTAAAGAGGCTGCAATCATCTGCAATCCGTTATATACTCCATTAGTTGTTGGACATACGGACATACATTAATAATATTAATATGTATTAAAAAGGAGTTTTGAGAAAACTATCCAGCTCGACCTCAAATTCAATTGTTTCTAGACGTATAGGTCAACCTCAAGTGACAGATGTTTGGAATGAGTAGCACAGCCAGAGGATGTCCAAGTCTTGTTGGTTGTGAGGTCTCATGACCTCCTTGAGATGATAAAACATGTTTCAACCAATGGTTAATTTATGTTAATTGTCGGTTGGGGTGGTTTGGAATGTCAGGACTCACCCAATGGTGATGATCACGAGCAATTCCAAAGCACCAGTTGCTGCAATCATTCATGGTTTGTTCCCAGACTTGCTTCAGACGGGATAATATTTTTCACGGGAAAGCCTGCCCTTTTCTGATCTGGTAAACACCATCATTGTTTCCTCCTGTTTCTTTCCCTCACAATCATCAAGAATCTTCTGTTTGGAGGTGTTTTACAATGTGTCCAACATATTCCAACATTGTCAAGTGGTTTCAACATGTGTCAACCCACATCAAAAACTGGCTTTTCATAGGCTTTTCATAGGGGGTGTTCAACGTTTTTCCATAGGTCTTTTCCCAACATCTTGGGATTGGCTGCCCGTCCCCGTCGCAAATCACCCGTTGAGGTGTCGAAGATGCCATGACGGAGCGGCTCTTGGCGGGCGCCGCTCTGCTTGGGTGCGCCATGGCGGCGGCGATTTGGGGAATGTCATAGTTTTTTAAAATACCCTCTGGTAAACTAACATAACTATGGAAAATCACAATTTTTAATGGGAAAATCCACTATAAATGGCCATTTTCAATAGCTATGTTAAATTACCAGAGGGTAATATATACATTAAAACTATAATATATATATGATATGTCATATATATATATGGACATATAATGAAACTATTATATTCTATATGAAATTATAATAATATTGTAATATATATATATACATTCTATATCATTCTATATATGGGGGTTTCCATAAATGGAGGTACCCCAAAGTTTGGATGGTTTATAATGGAAGATATAAATTATAATGGAGGACCTGTATATATATATATATACATATTATATTTATAAAAAAAAATGAAAGATGGTGGAGTGAAGGCAAAAACAACATGGGGGTATAATATCAATGGGGCATCTAAGTATAAATGCACATTTGTATTATACTATATTTATATATCTATATATCTGCTTGGTGGTTTGGAACATGACTTTTATTTTTCCATATATTGGGAACAATCATCCCAGCTGACTTTCATATTTTTCAGAGGGGGTGAAACCACCAACCAGATTATATAATATTACAATATATATATAATATACATACACACAATGTTACATTAAACCATGGTAACAACCCATTACGTAACAACATGTTGTTAAAAAGATTTAAACACTTATCTCTGAACCGCGCTTGGGATAGCTTGGGATCAGTCGAATGCTCATGTTGATACGTCCACTAAAACGACAGAAATGTGGTATTACTTCGCGTGATCCCAGCCTTCGGACATTTGTCCTGACATATCATACAGTCATACGGTCCAGGTCTGGCTAATATATCCTCACATATCTTCTGAAATATATCCTGCTGCATATTTCCTGAAATACTGTATCTTCTGGCAAATGTTCTGACGCATATTCTTACATATTTTCGGGCAAATATTCTGATATCTGCCCTGGCGAATCTCATGTCACATCTGGGTGAATGACACATTCAGACGTTTGCTAACCGTTAGTTTTCATCTGCCTTCAAAATCTTTCTATCTTTAAAATATATTCTGACACATCGTGATCATCATGTATCCTGACACTGGAAATGTTCATACCAGTACATTCTGATAAAACATGATAAAACGTCTGACCTTTAGTCTGACATAAATTTATATTCTGATTTGAAATACCATCTGGTTATGACTCACATAGCCATGGAAAATCACCATTTGTAATAAGTGAACCATCTATTTCTATGGGTCATCTATACCATGGCTATGTTAAATAACCAGACGGTATATTGGGACATGTGTCCTGATCCTCTGACATAACGTACACACGAAAATACACTCTGACATATTCTAAAGATTCTAAAGTTTGCTTTCTGTCGAGTGGGGCACTGAAACATGGGGGGCTTACAAACTGGGCGACAAATGGACCCTTGAAACATGACCATCAAACTCTGGTGTAGCTGCGGAGCGTCGAACTGGCAGCTGCGGACCTGCGGACTGGCCCGAAACTTCAGAATGTGAAGGTATGATAGGTATGATATGTCAATGTCAAGAAAACTTCAGATCTCTCGCATAGATTTGGCAAAAGGTTGCAAAAGGCTCATGTTTGAAAACAAGATTCCTGGGAACCCCATCCCTGGGAGTTCTATGGGGTGTTTGTTGTTGGGAACGTAGCAGTCGTCCTTGGGTACCCCCGGGTAGCTACGCCATGGAAGTGCAGTTGGCAGATGGACTTGCCGGGCTCTTTGGGGCGTGGGGTTTCAACAAAGCTTTCATGAGGAGACGGGTCATCCGGAGAAAGCACATCCACATTGTGGACATATCCCTGGCAAACATGTTCGGATTTTTCAAGTTTTTTTTTTAACCCAAATTAAAGGCTGTTCCTTCCCCATCGAGTAAGTTTTAAACTTGTGGATCCACTGTGTCCAAGTTGGCGCATGGGCATGCTCGCGAGCTCGGCAGGAACTGGTTGGCGCATCAGAATCTTCCAGATGAGGAGATGCGTGACATCCCAAATCCCTGGAACGAAATGCAATTGCACATCAGCTACAAATTCGCACAGGCGGGTTGGACGGGGTGGACGGAGTGGACGACCAGGGACCCTGAGAGGACTTGGAAGCCGGTGGCACCATGGATGCTTGGGAGGGCCTCCTCATTTTGAACATGTGAATGACATATACAAAACTCTGACCAGACCATTGGGCGATATTTTTGGGTAAAGATATCTTGGATCATGCTTTGAGCTGTCTACATCTGCGCTCAGGCATTTTCCGTGATCGGCCTTGGCATAGGTGCGGCGACCCCTGGGAACAGAGGTTGCTGGTAACCCCAAAAAGAACCACGAGATGTCACACTACTGACTATATATGTGTCAAATGTTTGCCCTCCCGAAATCAAAGAATTGGAAGTTTCCCTTAAAATGGGGGTAGCCCTAAATAAATACATGTCCTCCATGTGTTTTCAGGATTTCCATGGATTTCCATGAAATAAACCATCCAGCTATAAAGGGTGCCCCCATGACAATCCACGGAACCCCCTTTAAGGAGGTCACCGAAAGATTTGGTCACCATGGAACAAATTGTCAATGGATTGGCTGGGACAATCTTCACCGGAAACCATCGATTTTTCCTATGAAAAGAAAGGGTGTTTCAAGCGTTTCATTTTCAATTTCCCATTTTTGTGGCGGAAAAATTCCAATCCATTGACATACCGAAGTCGCAGGATTGGTGATGACTCGCAAGCCCAATCGCTATCGGAAGATTGGGCAGGCCACGCTCCTTGGGAGTTGCTTTGGTGCCGGTCCTGCAGGCTTTGCTGCATGGCAACTTTTGAAAAAAAATGGAAGATGGTGGAGTGAAGGCAAAAACAACATGGGGGTATAATATCAATGGGGCATCTAAGTATAAATGCACATTTGTATTATACTATTAGATATATTTGAAAATATAATATGTATATATATATATATTAAGATATATTATTAAGCATTATTAATATTAACATTTACACATTCATATATAATATGCATAAATGGATACGGTGGAAAACCAGCAGTATGAGTTGAGTTTGTCTCAAATGAGTACCTGAAAATAGCGAAGCCAAAGTGGAGGACATTTCCAAAGCATCGCAACATCTTGGAACCCGGGAACGACGAACAGGTGACCTTTCTTGGTGGCTTCCCTGGGATCCTACAGCTGTTAGTCGACTAGGCAAGCTTGGTGCTTGTAGTTTCATCATGATCTCATGGGAATCCCATTGAAGTTTCCCTTTTTAATCTATCAAATCCATGGAAAGATGGGATATTTCATGGGAATACCATTGAAGTATCCCATGAAAAAAGATCTGATCAACTGGCTATTCAGTCCATATTTCCACATCAATCCATATTTACCCTCTGGTAAATGTTTACAAAACTATGGAAAATCACAATTTTTAATGGGAAAGTCCACTATTTCTATGGTCATTTTCAATAGCTATGTTAAATTACCTAGTTGCCAGTTGATCAGTTGCAGAACTGTTTTTTTTGTCGTTGGTGAAGCCACCAGGGTGGCTATGGCCGGCACTGAGGCACTTCAAGAGTTCCACATTGAATGAGGAGGAGATTTACGTGCCGCAGCAGATATTAATTTTTGGTGTTGAGTTCGGTGTCGAAAACGTGAAAAGACGATTTCGCTCAGTTGGTTTCTGGAGAGATTTCTGGATAGAAATTGAGGAGAGCAACAGCAAGTTGCGGTGAGAAAAAATGGGGTAGGTTTAGTGGACAAACCCATTAGATGTCCTGTATACCAATATCACCCAATGATCAGCTTCCCAGTCCTACATGGTGGCGGCCACGTCTCTTTGCAAGTCGACGTATCCCGTCTCGCCCCAGCGTTGTAGAAATATATATATATATTATTGGGATGGGAAGAGTCAAAGTAGGATTCAAGCCACTGACCATCATAGACCCACAAGCTCTCCCACTCCAATTTGATCATCATCCCACATTATCCCATACTGGTACATACTGTATATTATATGTATATATACACTGATATATCCTATATACGATCCCCCTATTTTTCCCTAATTCCCCACCAAACAACAAACTTTGTTTAACAAAAGACAATAATATGATACAGGTATCCATCATAAAATCCCAGGACGCCAGTGGGAATCCCCGTTCCCAAAGTGCTCTTCCGTTTGGGGTTTTCCCTAGGACAGAGCCTATCGTTTGCGCTACAATCGGCACCAGATCCGCGTCGATCAAGGCTTCGAGTTCGGAAACATCCTGGGACTCGTGGCTGGTTTCCTCGTCTCGCGAGGCGGGGTGATCCACCGAGATACACGTGAGACATATCATATTACTATATATATTTAATTTATATAAAATTATATTTAATATTATTATCTATGAATCTATAATGATATATCATATTGTATACAGGTATATGCGATATATATATATATATATAATATATATAATATATATATATATACATATCATGATGTATTTGAGAGATCGGTTGGATAAGTTCAGGCCGCCAGCATGGTGCTAAAAAAAAAACTCAGGGCTGAGATTTCCCCGAAGACTTCGTTCGAAGAGTCCGCATCGCCGAATCTTGAAGCCTCCCCAAACACATGGGCTTTGTTGAAGGTGATTTTTGTTATTTTCCCAATGGAAAATCCATTAAATCCACCATGGGAATCTATTAAATTTCTTGGGTGAACCATGGGATTCTATAGTATTATTAGTATTCTATGGTGTTTTTTTGTTCCAATTTTTGGGGGACCCCTATGATGCAAATCCAAGAAAAGAATCATTGATTCTATCAACATCAACAGGTGTTTCTGGAGCCAAGGCGCCAAGCACCGCAACAGTTGGCAACAAAATAAACCCATTGGTTCAAATTTTCGGATAGCCGAAAAGTCGAAAAGTCTCAAATGTCGATAGATTGGACTGTCATTTTTGGTAGCCATTTCATCTTGGTGTATCTACTGACCTGATTTACCCATTTAAATCTCCACATTCTGGTGACTGGGGAGATAGGTTTATGTGGAAATTCACCAAAGTGTACAGAATTTAGCAACACTGAAGTGTGATTGGCATATACAATATATTATGTATGTTTGCATGATCATGTACAATTTTAGACAGATTATACACACATGTTTTTATACACACACTATGTATGTACTATATGCATAATCGTTCTATGTGTATACATGATATGTATATATGTAAATAGCTCGTAACAATGAAATTGGTCTTGTTTTTAACGCATGAGGTCCCGATTTGTCGATTGAAGAAACTTCTGGCCAACTGAGAGCCCTAAGCGACGGGTTCGTTGGCTAATATTCCAAATATTTTGGTATTCATTTGGGTATACTTGGATGATCATGTCAAATATGAAATAAATATATAAATAAATTTACACATATATATATAAATTATATAAACTATGATTTTTGGATTTTTGATATGTTGCTTTATTTCAACCATTGAGAGTTTGGGTCACAAATGACCCCATACCATAGATTGATGTGTGGCAGTGCCGCAAGCACGTTGTCCCGACATAGCAATTTTTGATGTTGATCAGACTTGAAACTCTGCAGTGAAGATAGCACAGAAAAATGGTAACTAGGTCACCCCGGCACCATTTTCTTCCATTGTTCTTGGTGTTTGATTTGTTGGTAATGTGGGCAAACCAACAATAAACCATCATACAGCGACCATTCGGGGATGGTTCGTACAACCCAATTTTGTTGGTTATTTTGGGGATTACCACATGACTGAAATTCCAAGCAGTTCAAGCCGGTGATCATTGAACCAACCACTGGCATCTTCACCCCATTTTGCGAACCGCTGATATCCGATATCTAATGAATTTCCATGAATTTCCCCCAATTGCGTGGTGAAATACCTGGTGATAAATATTTAAGGTACTACTGATTTCAACGTATTTTATTGTATATATATATATAGATATACATATGAGCAGGGATCACCACACACTCCCCCCTGTGGCCTGGGGGTCCCAACAACAACAGTCCTACATGGGTAGTGTTTGTGCAGCTGTAAGTGCTTGATGTCCAGTGTATACATGGAGAGTATCTAGGAGTTTACAGGGAGTATATATGGATATAGTACGTATATCGTATATGGGCACGCTATGCAATGAGGCGTATATACGTACGCTGTAAAACATGTGTAGGTAGTACTGTATATGTAGGGTGTAAGGAGTGTATAGGTAGTGATGAGGCAATGTATATACTACACATAGGTATGTAATGTTACGTACACATACAATGAGTGGTAAACATTGTAAACCATGCGTGAGGTACGCTATAGGCAGTACACAAGCAGGTTTGGGGTAGTATGTGCTCGATTCTGCTAGATTTAAATTGAGATGTTAGAAATATACAGCTAAGGTTGTGGCTCTCAAATGCAAATAACTAGCAAATAACGTAGAAATGGGAGTCTGTGCTTCCAAAATGCTACCAATAGCTTGCAAATAGCTTCGGTTTGGGGGGTAACCACACCATTGGTGGGGATCTTGTGACCTGGATCAACAGCCAAGGTAGCCTGGGAGCTGCCTTGGCAGATGCTGGTCTGGTGGGAGCTCTTGGGATGTTTGGCGCTATGAGTTACATCGCCTACGCCAAGCCTGACAAACTCACCTGGTGAGCTGAGTGACAAATCGACAGAAAGATGTAGACTAAGGCCCTACAGTAGACTACAGGCTTCGGGTTTTCAAGGCCCCCACGTTTTTTTTTTGAGGGAAACCATGGCACCGGTGAAGAAATTCAGAAAGATGATGACACGTTGGCACCGGAAAAAACCTATGGAAAAATGTTGAGGATGAAGCTGGTGGGGGCAAATACCATGAGCAATATGCAGTGATATCATCTACCCTTTGGTAAACTGTTACATTTTGCTATGGAAAGATCCACCATGCATTTTTCATGGGTAAATCAACTATTTCGACTGGGCCATTTTCAATAGCAAACTGTTGACGTTTACCAGATGGTAGAAAACATAAAGAACCATGAAGAAACTGTTTACTGGTTGCAGGATTGTTCGAATCAGCCATGATGAGGGTCTGCTTCAAACGAGTCTTTTGGATAGGCATAGAGTGTTTCATTGGAATAGCAGTCGGGAATCTACCCCGGCAATGAAAGATCATGCATTTACAGATGATTATTTTGGTGATCTTCACAGGTTACGGGAGGGGGTTGTCAGCCACGAATACCTATGATTACCCTCTGGTAATTTAACATAGCTATGGAAAATCACCATTTTCAATGGGAAAATCCACTATAAATGGCCATTTTCAATAGCTATGTTAAATTACCAGAGGGTACCTACAATTTATCGGCAAAAACCCAACCTTTCTCGTTCAAGGCAGTCTGGAACAACTGGAACCACCGTGGACGTTGACCGCAAAATGGATGATTTATACGAAGAAATACACATTCTCTAGCGATGTATGCCTTCAGTGGTATTTGTTACACCGTTTCAGAACTCTAGCATAGATTGATCTGCGGGAACTATAACTATGATCATGAGTCTCAAGCGTGTTGATTTCGAGCACAAACAGGATGCAACCGATTTCAAGGTCCGGGTTCACTTTTCTACTGGAACTCACCATCGATTCAACATTTCAAAATCAATAAGTTTTTTTTTGGTGGAACGAGGGCACATCCCGCAAAAAATGGAAAAGGGCAAAAACTCAAGAAATGCAACGTACTACAATAGTTTATTGCCAGAGAGCACTCCGGAGAAACAAGTGCAGAGGGAGTTACGGCAGAAATCCTCTCAACATGTCTAAACTCAGTTTAGAGTTAAAACCATCATTTTTATATGTTTGTAATCCTGAAAACCCAATCATTTGTGCATTTTAGAGGCTCAAAGGGTTTTCGAGGGACTCTGAAACCATCCCTTTGGGAAAATCCTGGAGTCGGCCTTCTGCTGACCGGGTGTGTCGTTTGGTGAAACGACCCGTAGCCGCTACAGCCATTTCAATCACTTCCACAAGCGAAGTCGACGCCAGAGACGGAGGTGACTGCGATACTGCGATAGATTTAACTTGAATATGGAGGATGGTTTTGAATTTTGGAGATTCCCCATTTTCGGAAACCCATCTATAAACATATTAAAGTGATGCAATTTTGCCAAATCTTTGAGAGTTGTGCTCACTTTGTAGCGGCATTTGTAGCGTCTATGATCCTCTGTTTCTGTGATCTCCAGTTCCGATCATATCCTTCTCAGAAGCTCGCTGAACATATCCCATAGGATCCATGGTGCTGGTATATATGGTAACATTTACCATCAATATACCCCAAATGTTAGCATATATACCAGCACCATGGATCCTATGGGTGTTTACTCATCGTAATCTCATCGTTAATATTCATCGTGTTGTTGGCTCCTCCAATTTTATGGTGGCTAGCGTGGTTAAAATCCCTGGGTTCAGTGTCACCACAAGAGGTTGGAATGTTCGCATCCGACACCGGAAACGACTCGTAGCTGGCAGCTGGTGGATTTTTGATGATTTTTGATCCCTTTCGAAGTGGGATAATATCAACCTATCGGACTAATGATCCCCTAGTAATTATGGGGTCAACGTTCAACATGAAAAACCAAAGAAATGACTGGCGGTCATCTCCATCCTTTGGTCACAGCTGATCCGCCGTGGTCAAAGATTTGGGCCAGCGAAGTGGCGGTTGAGGGCCTATTTTTTGAGGATTTACCTGACTGTTGCCTCGAACAGGAGAACTGAACCCATGGTTCAGCCAGATACATACAGTATCATACAGTATCATATAGTAATAATCATAAATATAGTAGCAATAATTAATATTTTATGCAGTAATATATAGACAGTGATATATATTAAGTAATGTATATATATAGTAATATATACATATATAATAATATATACATATATAATAATAATTTATATATGTAGTGAGATGTATATATATATATATTACTATATATATATATCGTAATATTACAGTAATGTATATATGTATATTACAATGTATATATATATATATGTGGCTAAAATACATAGTAGTATATAGCCGATGAGAGAGTAATAATATTATACTGCATCAGACTCTCAGACAGGAGATATTCAGAGGTCTGAGGTATTTTGGTAGCCCAATAATTATCCTCTGGTAAACTAACATACCCTCTGGTAATTTAACATAGCTATTGAAAATCACCATTTTTAATGGGAAAATCCACTATTAATGGTCATTTTCAATAGCTATGTTAGTTTACCATAGGGTAACTATGGCAAATCACCATTTTTCAATGGGAAAATCCACTATAAATGATCATGTTCAACAGCCATTTTGACATAACCAGAGGGTATTGGAATTGCCTCATTTGTGCCCCGCTGTATCTTGATTTTTTACACACATTTGGAGCAACATAGACGTCTTTTCTCAACTGGTTACCCCCTGGTAATTTAACATAGCTATTGAAAATGGCCATTTATAGTGGATTTTCCCATTAAAAATGGTGATTGTCCATAGTTATGTTAGTTTACCAGAGGGTAATGAACAGATGTATGTGATTTTCATTTGTTCACAACCATCCTTGCCATCGATGATACTCTGGTGATTTTACTTCGCCATGGAAAAAGGAATATGGCCCATTTGCAGATGAATTCACCTATTAATTCCATGGTCATTTTCCATCAATTTCCATTGCTATGTTAGATTACATCATCTGTGAATCTAAGAAATCTTCCCCAATGATATCCCCATTCAAGGGATTGGTTTAGTCGGGAAAATCGAAACCGGAAACCATGGATTTTCCCATGAGGATCATGGGGTTTTCCTGTAAATTTTCCCTTATGCCAATCCATTGACACATGTTTTATCACGTTTGCTACATGTTTGTTGTTTTTTTCCACGGGTTGCAACCTGCATGGAATTGGGTGCCTAAAAATCAGCTGTCTTTGGATGACCAAGCCCCGGATGTGGATGTGAATCCCACTTAGTAAGTGGTTTATAACCCATATAAATATAATATATATATATATATGGGGATATTCCGATATTCCATGATTTTTTTTTGGGTACTGGGATATATACTAGCATTTCTTAAGTGGGGCCCGCACCACGCTGGAAATGTCGCGCCAGGGAGGGGCCTGACCCGAACTGGGTGGACCACTTCTCGAGCTTCATCCTTTCGCAGGCGCCCTTTGCGACAGGGATAAACCCTTGGAACCCTGGTTTTCATCCAAAGTCATAGCTGGTTAATGGATGGTTATTCATCCACATATGGTAAATCATGGTAAATCCCTAGGTTTTGGCCCATCATATATTTAACGTAGACATACGTATGCAACGGTGATTTCACCAACCACAGTTGGTATTTGCTATGTGATGTATCCCTATTATATATGCGAACAAATGAATCCTTGTCCTGGATGTTATTTCAGACCTGTAGTACCCTTGCTACTGGTAGCCGACAATTGCCATGCGGAGTGACACGACGCGTTCCTTTTCTCCATACGCTTGAGCCAA
>Ga0126342_10006941_pt1 | contig 20170 bp, 14 predicted proteins | sample Cyp1metagenome_FD_92528 | JGI IMG/M metagenome (GOLD analysis project Ga0126342, IMG submission 92528) | Coral microbial communities from Lord Howe Island, Old Settlement Bay, Australia - Cyphastrea 1 metagenome | ecosystem: Host-associated > Invertebrates > Cnidaria > Coral ...
GTGCCGTAAATATCCGTAAAGTGCCATAAATACCCGTAGAAATCCTACTCCTAAAATGGTATACTTTCCAGTGACCAAAATTTCGGGCACTTTGGAAAGTGCCCAAAACAATGGGCACTAGGCTTTCCAGGTATATGCTTATGTTTTTGTTTTTCTATGGATAATAGGTAGAATGAATAGGAACAAGGTGGCCCCCCCGGTTATGTTTGTTGGTTTATCCATCCCATGAATATTATACTGTAGTTAAATGTAGTTAATCTATATAGTTATAAGATGTTATAAGTATCATAAACCATAGTGAACTTGGAGTTTTTGTTACCCACCAACTTGGCTATCATTGATCAGCTATCCCATTGGTTGCTGGTTGAATCACCATTTTCCTATTGTGAAACCATGGTTCAACGGGGGGCCAAAACGTTGGGAAATCCATTGGTTTCCGCCCAGGATGCCAATGATTCGCCAACGTTGCTGGAGGCCCAGGTGCAGTTTCAGGTCATGGAACATGTCTTCTGCAGCCTGGTGCAAGATGGGTCGGTCAAATCATAGGGAAATCTCGGAAGATGAAGCTGGGAAAATGTAAGTTATATTATATCCCATAGGATCCATGTATGGTATATATATGCTAACATTTGGGGTATATTGATGGTACATGTTACCATATATAGCATACATGGATCCTATGGGTATGGACGTTGATAGCTGGGAAAATCAACGAACTTATTTTTGTTGGGGGGGATTTGCTTCCGGAAATCTGGGGAACACTTGAAATGCATTGAAAGACATGTATATGTATAATATACATATGGAAACTCAAGATTTATGTCCTAGCTTTGGGCTTGAACATGGGTGAATGGGGATCTGATGGAGTTCTGGGATTGTGGTCCCCACTTTTCAGAAAACTTCAAGACTTCACCATAGTGAGGCTTCACCAAGACAGGCAAGCTGATTAACGGGTAAAGGTTTTTTTTAGGCATGAAGAAAGGTGATGTTTCTTTGCAGTTTTCTGTGTTTGTTTGTATTGTCTATAGTTTGTTTGTCTTTGAGTTTAATGCGGTATCCCTAAATCCAATATTATCATTGAATCAGAAAAACAACATAGAATCAGAATAGCCAAATTGGGCCTACCCCCCATTTTCAGACATGGTTTCTACCTAAGCCAATGAAGAGTCCAAGTGGGGAAAAAGGCCTGCCAATGATGTTGTTCACCATCAAGTAGTGACTTGGGATTTTCAACAGCCAACATGCGAAGAAAACAATGCAGCAATGGGTTCTGAACGCAACAAACACATGCATCTTACAGCAAGACCAACAAATGAAATGCGCACGACCTAAGTTGATTGGATTTCGGATTTTTGGACTATGCAAACCCCAGATTGATTGGCAAAATTATAATGGACAAAATGGTCCTCAGAAAATCCCTTGATTGGTTGGGACATCTGGGTTTGGCCAAAAAAAGGGGTACTTATACGGTATACCCTCAAATTGATTCAAGTTGCTCTTTTAATGATCAGCCATTGGATTTTGGAGTAATTGTCCTATTTTTGTACAAAGCCACCCGAATGGGTTTGCCCAGCATCGTTTTTCGGCGCACGGGAGCCATGAAGTTCACACTGGTACATGTGACATCGAACCCAAATAGATCTCACTCCCTGTTTTTGTTGCACTTGACCCTCAAAAGATCTTACCGATTTCCTGACGTAGCACTAAGTTTTCACCGCATTCTTCCACATCTGTTCCACCGTGAATGATATGCTTGCTCGTGATGCTTCTTGAGGCACTTACTTTCTCATCGCAACTTGGTGACAGAAGTGGTTCAAGCTCAGTCGGCTTCCCGTTGCACTGCTCGCATAGAAGTCATTTCTTCTAGTGGTTGGGTGGTTCATTGATGGGGAACCGTGTCCAAACCAGTAAAGAGGTAGGTGATTGATCATCAATAATATTCAATTATGTCATGTGCGGACCCCTACTTTTCCCAAATGGACATCACAATGAACGGTCCACGAAAACCGGGATGATCCCTGAGGTTAGGGAATTGGTAAGTGGGGTAGATAAAACTGATATATATATATATATATATACACACGTATAAACATATGTATGTGTATATATATATACTGGTTGGTGGTTTGGAACATGTTTTATTTCCCATTTCATATATGGGTTGTCATCCTTCCCATTGACGAAGTCCATCATTTTTCAGAGGGCTAGGTCAACCACCGCGAGGAATCCCAGGGATCAGCAGCATTACCCATAGGATCCATGGTGCTGCTATATATGGTAACATGGATCCCATCAATCTACCCCCGTCATGTTAGCATATATACCAGCACCATGGATCCTATGGGTTAGTGTTCTGAAAAAAAGAGGGATTTTTCAAGAGGCTGCTGGCCTTTCGATTGAGCCATGAAGAACATAGCGATGGGTTCATGTGTTGGGAGGTTGACCTAACTGGCTGATTGGGAATTATGAAGTAGCCCAAAGTAGCCCATTTCTAGGAAAAATTACATAGGAATACATTTTTTTACCCACAAGTACAATGGGATTTGATAGGTGTATGTTTCACGGCTCAACTTAAATCCTATCCTATTCATACCTCCGGCGGCCCAAACATTGTCCATGCTTGGGGGTGCTGGCAGTTGGGGTTATGAATCTGTATAGCCATGGTAACAACATGGAACAACTATATACCACATGTTGGGATACACCTCTTGTAACTTATAACTTGTATATCTACTTTGATCTGGAACTGCACCCCTGTGCATCAGTGGGGTTGATGACTGCTTGATGTACCCAGTCGAAGTCACGAAATAATATATCTGTCCAGATGTGGGAAAATCAGAGATTTTTGGGGGGAATCTCGGCCTCTGGTAATTTAACGTAGCTATGGAAAATCACCAGTTTTAATCGGTAACTCATCATAAATGATCTATAAATGGGCTACGGCTTCCATAGCAAACTGTGAAATCATTGGCCATTCCAGGATCCTAAATTGGAGGTACCTACCATATAAGGCCTATGTTTCAGGCCTAAATTTCAGGGAATATCCCATTGATTAAATAAATAACCAGATTGGTATTCCATGGTGCCAGAAAGCAAAGCTTTAGATCAAAGCGTCAGGAATTGAAGACAGATCCAACACTTTGGGGTGCGATGGTATTTACCATCGCCCCAATGGATTATTGATGATTGGCATGGGATCTAATGGTGTTTTATGGTGGTTTAATGGGATCTAATGGGGTTTAATAGGATTTACCCTCTGGTAAACATACAAAAAACTATGGAAAGATCCACCATGCTATTTTCAATAGCTATGTTAAATTACCAGAGGGTATGGTCCGTCGTTAGACTGGTCTTCCATCTCTCTCGCTGGATCAATGGAGGGACGGTATATCCCAGCAACGATGAGGGTGACGTTGCCATGGTTAGACATGGTTAGACCAATCAAAATGGGTCTTGGTCAAAATTAAGGGAACCCAATACAAAAGAAATGACCATAATGAGAGGTTCTTTGGATGTTAAATGTTCACCCATTCGCAAAAACGGTTCTGTCTGAAAATGAAGTGCCCCAGAAATTCAATGGTTTTTCATGACTTTCCTCATGAAAAAATACCATTTGTGGGGGTGTATGCCATGGTGTACCCCATTTTCACACAGACGCAAGAATCATATTGTTGGTTCTTAATTGTATGTCCCATATGACCCTCTGGTAAACTTGTTTGTTATGGGTAAATCTTAAGTCTTAAGTATTTCTATGGTCATTAATACTTGATTAACCCATCACCCTGATGTAAAAAAAGCTTTCAACGGTACACCTCTGATCTACGAAGTTTTTTTTAGGTTATATACGTCATTTTCCAGTGCGCAAGCTGTAAACGTTGAGGATAAGCCCATCCCATTGGAGCCTGGATCCACTGGATCCATCCCCCAGCTCCGCTGAGGAATTGGTGATTCGATTTCTAGCAACTTGGCGCAGGGAGTTTCGCCCAGGCCGCAGGGCCAGAAAAATCTGTTAAACGACGTTAAAACCATTGGAATAGTAAACTATCTCCAAAATTGGGAGCCAAGAAATCATGGGATCATTTTGGCTAATTGGAGGTTTCTCAAAAAGGCTGTTCCCCTCAATCATGTATTTTAAAATTGATTTTCCAGTAGGAAAAATCCATGTTTGGGGTACCCGTTACCCCATTAATGGAAACCCCCATTTACCCTCTGGTAATTTAACATAGCTATTGAAAATGGCCATTTATAGTTGATTTTCCCATTAAAAATGGTGAGTTTCCATAGTTTTTTGTATGTTTACCAGAGGGTAGATACGATGTTGTGCAAATTTATGCGGATGATTTAAGCACAATGTGGGGAGATCCCCTAAGGTAAGGTCAAGTCACTATAGCGTTTGGTCATCATGACCTCACCGTGAGTGATTCGGGGATTCATCAAGGGCCGCAAATTTCATGTTCATGGATTCATGTGAGTCAATTTTAGTATAGGATGAGGCCCCCAAGATGGCTAAGTTGCCTGAAAAAAATGGCTGAAATCTATGGTTATGGTAGATATAACATGATATAACTATAATTAATGGAGGTTATAATGGTTTATAAACCAACTTAGAACTGGCGGGCTCCATCCTGGACTGCAGTTAAGACTTCTTTTTGCTGAGTCAGATGAATTAGCAAAGCGACCACAGGAGATGTCAACACTGGGTGGTGTCAACAGCCGCCGCTCTAAGAGAGGTCCCTCCCTCGGCCGATCCAAGCGCGCCATCACGAGAATCCCCGATCAATGGATGTTTTCATGGGAACATCATCTGTAAATGATGGTTAAGGCCTCAGTGAGGTACCCGAATGGCGTATCCCATCATCATCTATTTCCAATGGCTGGGTAAAAAAAACATATCAGAACGTGTAAAGGCAAGGTTTATCTAGATGTGGGAAATCTACGATGTATAGATTCTAGAAGATTCATGAAGATTTTCATTTTCTGAAATGTTTCCCCATGGGTTTTCCGCTTTGTTTCCCCTAGGGGTTTCCCATGGAAACTCATCTCCCTTGCGACGAACGCGCCGAGGCCTTCAAGCGGAAACGCAACGCCTTTTCCGATGGACCGACCTGGGCCGTTGGTCGATGTATGCTGGATCGATCGGGGGCCGACCTCACGTCGTTTTCCGTCACTGGAATGATGGGAATATATGGGAATATATGGGAATTGGATTCGGGAAATCATCAAGGGCCGTATGGTTTAACAGTTATGTTATGTTATTTTCAGGTCATTGAATTATTGCTGGTTGGTGGTTTGGAATATTTGTTATTTTCCACAATATGGGATAATCCTTCCCATTGACTATATAATAATATTTTTCAAGGTGGTTAAAACCACCAACCAGATTGTATTTTCGCCGGTTGAAGCACCAAGTCATTGGGGCTGGTCATGTAGATACTGATCCTCAATTCTTAGCTGTCAGGCTGTCCAAATGCGCGTGGTGCTTTCAATAACCAAGAGATCAGGGCTTACCTAGAGATGTAAGTTGGTAGCCAGGGAACCTAGGATTGGTGATGTAATGATATATGATATATGGGGTTCTCTGAAAATCAGGGGACCCCCAAATTCTACGGTTGATGATAATTGTCCATCTTCAAATGGCCCCTTGGTGACATATATACCCCATTTTCAGAGACGCCTATGTCTTACTACGGAAGTGGATGGGCGAACGTCAACGAATGTCCAATTAATTATTGGTCGTCCCCAAGAAATGTCCCCCGACTGACAGGGTCTATGTTAGTTGGATACAATGTGAGGCCCCTTTCGATAGCTAAGTTGGTGCACATAACTCCAATTTCACTATGGCACTATGGTTTATGGTATTTATATGTATTTATAACTATAGTTACTGGGGCGAATCTAAACAAACTTATATCTTGGGGGCCTCACATTGTATGTATGTCCTACTAGAGATGACCATTTTTCAAGTTAAATGCACGGATAGCCATGATATGCTATGATTAGATAGTCTGTTTTTTTACACAGTTCAAGCTTCATCCCTATGTGAGATGTATTCTTTTGGATGTGATCCCTGAATTTCATATGGCTATGTCTGAAAATGGGGTATTTCCCCAATTATAGCCATTTAGTAGGGATAATGATCATTAACCATTGGGTGTAGGGGTACACTATTTTCAGACAAACCCATATTCTTTGGGGCGGTTGAAGCCCAGCATGTTTTGGAGAGCACCAGTTGCTGGCGCAAATCAGGTCCCTTCGGCCACCACGGAGATACCACTGTTGATGGATTGTTGGTTGTACCACCTGGCCTAAACGGGTTCTTGTTAACATTATTGTAAACTGTATAAACATTTAATATAAATATAACATACTCTAAAATCCCACAACGGAATACCCAATCCCTTCCCCACTGCATATCTATTCATATGCATTGATTACACCCCAGAACCTTGCCTGGTGTAATTCTATCATATTCTATCCCTATGAATTTGTGTTGCTTATATGGGTTGTATATGATATTAGTGGGATGGGATGGCTTCCAATGAAGCAGTACATTGGTTGGTTGCCGGAGTGGGCGCCAGGATGGTTCGTCTTCGATCTTTTCCTCGTCACCATGGGTGTAGCAGAGGCGAGACGACGCACCGTGATGCCAGGGATACGTCGCTTAACATACTGCTTAGCTATCCCCCAAAATCGCCTGATTTTTAGGTCAGCTAAGTATTTTACTTGTTCTTTTCCAGAACCTCAATGTTCCGTAAATTTTCCTTTACACTTTACAGTACATGAATCAATCTATTGATGATCTAGCCAGCGAATGCACCGATGGATGGTTGGTATAGCTGTCTTGAATACGGAAAACAAGACCTTGAAAGATTGACATGCTTTACACCTGAGGTGTTTTGTTGGTGTCCTAGTTTTGTTCAGACCTGCAGCTAAATCCTCTAAATCCGACTGAGGCTTTTCCCTTGGAAAAACAACACAGCAGAAAGTCAGCATGGAGTCTTTTCAGGGGGGTTCCGGAGTCATGGAGATACCCCAATAGCTGGATGGTTTATACATGTTTATAAGTTTTATAAGGGAACATCCTATTTTAAAATGGATGATTTATGGGTACTCCCATGACTATGGAAACCCCCCGGTATGGCCATGTTTCCATGGCTTCGGAATGGCCTGGTGGGTGCCATGTTCAAACCGCTTTTCTTTCGGGGTGGATCTCATCTTGTGCTTTTCCAGGCATGGATCATGAGCATTGTGTCTCGGCACGATTGTTTTTTTTGTTTTTTTCGGCCACCGTTTCGGGACCGGGAAAGCACCTGTGGAACCTGGGAATGGCACTCATTTCTTGCTGATTTGACCATCGTTTCTCTGTGGATTTTCCTGGATATTACCCCAGTTGGGAAGCTTTCAATCAGCGATCATCAGGTGGAATGACCTTGACGTTGATTTGTACAATGTGAGGCCCCCAAGATAGCTAAGTTGGTTTATAACTCCAATAACTATGGTTTATGGTATTTATAACTATAGTTACTGGGGCGAATTTAAACCAACTTATATCTTGGGGGCCTCACATTGTAGGCTACTGGATGGGTTTCTGCTAAATGTATCTCCAGAATTCTGCAGTTGGACGGTTGAAACGAGACTTTCCAGGTTGGGGTTCAGGCGGTTGAGGGATTCGGCATCCGAAATGAGAGTTCTTACTTGTTACCCTCTGGTTATTTAACATAGCCATGGAAAATCACCATTTATAATAGGTAAACCATCTATAAATAGGCCATTTTCCATGGCTATGTTAAATAACCAGAGGGTATATCTCATGGCACTCACTTTTTTTTGTTTGTTTTCCTCCAGTTCATGAGGCATTTACCTCCAAAACCCTTCGATTAAATCAAGATGCATCCCATACTATTTGGTTCCGTGCAGTTCCAGTGAACTAAGCATATATCGTTCCCTTTACCCTTTGGTTATGACTAACATAGCCATGGTTTTTCGATGGCCCATAGAAATAGATGCTTTACCGTTCTTTATAGCATGGTGGATCTTTCCATGGCGAACTGTGAATGTCATAACCAAAAAACCCTGTGGGGTGGACTTTCAGGATCATTAGCCAAAAAAAATCAGGGCATATCCCCTATCATAGCCCTAAACAATCGGCCTTCTAAAAAAGGTACCCCCAATAAAAAAGCGTTTTTTTCGCCGACCTGACATTTTTATCCCATATAGTCAGACCTATAAAAAAAACCTCAGGACTATTATGTATATATATATATCTACATATGTACATAATATCCTATATGTATATACATATATATAATAGACTGCACCTCGTACTAAGCCACCATCACAGAACCCAGTGCTGAGGTGCTACTATTGTCCAGAAGTCAGGCACGTCTGTGGTTTCTGTGGTTAAGTTTTGGACTCCCAATTTACTTTGGGGAACATAAACCTGAACCAAGCATCATGGGGATATAATGGATAAAATGTTTCTATATAGGTCAATCTTACATGGATACAAACTAATTAATCCTTTAGTCTTTTGGTATCAATGGGAATATCTACTAACCAGCAAAGAATTTGTATTTTTTGCAGGGTATCTAAGATTGGCAATGTATATATATATATATATAATTATATATACACACTTAACTGATCTTAGCTATAATTATATATATATATATAAATACACCTTAACTAAATAGAATCTGGATGTTTCAAACATGTTCCCATTTTAGTGAGGAGTTTTTGAAAAATCAATCTTCTATCTACTCCCGGATGACCGTATATTCAACAATATGAGTTTGACTCTGTCTGAAAGAAATGGCGTATGCCCCTCAATGGAAATTTTAAGATGTGCTTTCTAATTATGATTAATCTCATCATGTAGGGGTATCTGCTGTGCAGACCAACCCATACAATGACCCCCCAAAGGTGTTGCGAATAATGTAAGCCAGAGATGTCCTTTTTCCATTGGTTGGTTAATTAATAGAGGGGTTTGAAGAAACCCCTTTAACAACAGGTTTGTTTGATGATAGATGGTATACAAAACCGGGACATTATCCCTCTATTTGTTTTTTTTTACCAAAAGGACATTATTGATGCAAGCATCATATTATTAATCCGGGTGGTGGTTTGGAACATGTTTTTCCATACATTGGGAACAATAATCCCAACTGACTAGATATTTTTTCAGATGGGTTGAAACCACCAACCAGTCACTAATAATCAGTTATGAATCACTATTACATAATCACTATTACATATTAAATCGCTATTAAATCACTGCGAAATCACTATGAATCACTACAGTTGAATTATATACTGTAGATAGTTCAGACTGGTTCCGGTGTTACAATCCTATGGGATGTCGCTTGTCCACCCGAAGCGGCGACCTTGATCTACCTTGATCTACCCAATGGTAGGCTATGCTTTTATCCCCACATGTACACACAAAATAATGTTATTATATATATATACATAGTAACATATATATATATACATGTTATATATATATGGATGCTGTACGCGTATATATATATATATGGATGCTGTACGCGTATATATATATACATGTTTTATATAGTGGTAGTGTGATATATATATATATATATATAGACTTGTCATTGATGGCGGAATTATGTACTTTCCAATTTCGACATGTTCTTTGGCAAACATAACTCGAAACTCCATCAACTTCTTCAGACATTTCCCAGCAAAAAGCCTCCGTGTTTGATGACGGAGGTGGGTGAACCATCTATGATTCATCGACTACTTCACGATCAATTCACAGGGAACAATTCTGAATCCACTTGTTCAAACCTATGAATTGATATTAATCACTATTAATCCACATTAAGTGATTAATATCAATCATAGGGATAAACAAGTACTAATATATTGGTTCTTAACCTCTATTCATCACCTATGAAGTACTATGAATAGCCTATTGGTCCCTATGAATCCCCAAGAATGAACCTTTCGCCACAGGACTCCTCGGTCTTCGCAAACAGTTCCTCCTTGCGCCTGCTTCGGCTGCTACGTCTCTCACGGATTGCCAGGTGCGCAACAGAAACCACTCGCTGGTTGATGATTGATGCGGTCTTGACCAGACTATGGCGATATAAGTGGATATAGCATGATATACCCTCTGGTTATTTAACATAGCCATGGAAAATCACCATTTTTAATAGCTAAACCATCTACAAATGGGCCATCTATACCACGGCTATGTTAAATAACCAGATGGTAACTGATGCATGATGGTTGATTTTTTGTTTCTATGCATGATGGGGTCCTCACATGCTTTAACCATCAAACTATTGAGGATATACCTGGACCCTGTTTGTTTGGGGATTTGGAGGGTCCAGGTAAGTGGATATAAATGATAGATGATAGTTGATTATGTGTGTGTGTTTTTCCACTATCCTTGATATATTGGGGAATATATTGGGGAATATATTGGGGAATATAAAAACCCATGAATTGGAAATCCGTTATTGACCGGCCAGTATATAAAGGGAGGACAAAGTTTTGAACATTGCCCAAATGCGCATAGCAACCCCCAAAAAAAGGCAGAAACAATGTGATTCTCCATAGCTACATTGAATTACCAGAGGGTATCTCCACTTATATCCATATCATGGTTGATTTCCCACTTAAAATTGCAGATGTTTCCCTACACAACAAGCCCAACGTATCATATTTGTTTCGGGTTGCTGTGTTCCCATGATCACATGAAAACCAGGTTGTGACGCCGTCATCCCATCCCTTGCATCCCTTGCATCCACCATGGTTTCGGGCCGGGAGTGGGACGCGAAATAGACGGGATGGGATGAAACCTGGGGAAAATATCAATAAATCCCATCTGAATTTCAAGCATCAAACATCTGGGAAGAAGGAACAACTTTGATTATCTTGTTTGAATGGTTGAATGGTTGAATGATGGTTGAACATTTGATTAATGATGGTTGAATGGTTTGTTAGTAATGAGGTTGGGGGCCCGACTACCCCTTGTTATTGGGAAGTTGACTATTATCAAACCAATATTAACCACAACATAACATTTATAAAACAATATAAAGACCATAATATAACCATAATACTTATTATTTTGGATTATATAACAGGTCTGAACCATAATATAAAGTTATTAACAAATGTTGACCATGAAATTCCAATGATTAACCACTATTAACCACTATTAACCCATCATTAAGACCATAAAATTACCAGGAAACCAGGTTTTTCTATACCTCCACAGATCACTTTCCAAACGCTGCACTGTTTACCCCCCAGGACGGCCCGACTCCTGCGAGCGGCGCCCGAACTGATGATCATGGTCAAGGGGATGAAACTTGGAGCACGGCTGGGCAGTGGAACTCTGTAATAGTGATTTTCATGTTGATGAATGGTGATTTTCATGTTGATTAAAAGTGATGAAAAATGGTTCAATGGATTGGTTTAAGGGAACATTTGTTTATAACCGAAAAACCATTGATTTTCCCATGAAGATCATGGGGTTTTCCTGTAAATCTTCCCTCAAACCAATGGCGGGGCCCCATATCCGTGGTTTTTCTAACCCCAACGTACTGGACCGTTGAACATGGGGAGTCTCAGTCGAAACATGGACATGATGAGTTCACCAACAGAACTGTGATTTCACTGAGGAAAACTGGGTCATGATGAGGATTCGACTGGAACGAAGAGCTGATAACACACCGAGTTAGAAATCAACATGTTCAACAGTTCAACAGTTCAACGCTGAGCATTCTCACCTTGTAGACTCCGTTGGTCCTATCTGGAGCCTTCACACAGATTTGAGATATGCTCAGGCGGAATCCCAAGTGCAAAACATGTGGTTCAAGTAGCTGACAGGGGATAGACACTGATTTGACCCAACGAGGGATTGCTGTTGACAATGTGACGATGTTAACGGGGTGCAGCAATGCTGGTGGATTCAAACCAAAACATGTGGTGTCAAGATTGGGAATGAATGCATTGGGATGTCATGGGATATACCACGAAATCAGTGGGTATGATGGGAAGATAATTACTCTCCGGTAAATCCGGTAAACTCACACAACTATGGAACATCACCATGTTTGATAGGTAACTCATCGAATTCAATGGCCATGGCCTCAATAGCTATCTGTGTAACCGGGGATCTAAGCCTGGCGGACGGGAAAAGAAACCGCCAGGGCGCATGCAGTGCATGGAATTTAGATGAATTTAGAATACCCTCTGGTAAACTAACGTAGCTATAGAAAAGCACCATTATTAATGGGTAAATCCACTATAAATGGTCATTTTCAATAGCTACGTTAAATTACCAGAGGGTAATTTAGACATATGTTGATGTGACAAGACACTAACATCACTAACATCACTAACCGCCATTGCACGATGCCTGACATTTTTCGATGATCTGCTGTGAAAAATGCATTGATAATATTGATATGCAGCGATACATGAACAACGGGGACATCAGCTATCTCCGGGCAGATGGGATCCGTGATTTTTCGGCGATTTTTTTTTGTGTAAACGCAAAGATAAACCATTCACAGAATTCCGTTTTTAATGGGTCGGTATTGACCATCCAGATTGGGTTGGATCTATTGTTGGATTTATATAGATTTATATGCTGCATTATATATATACAATGTGAGGCCCCCAAGATATAAGTTGGTTTATAAGCCCCAGTAACTATAGTTATAAGTACCATAAACCATAGTTATTGGAGTTATAAACCAACTTAGCTATCTTGGGGGCCTCACATTGTAGATATATAATGATATATAACTCCTGATATAATGAAGTAAATCCAAAAATCGTCCTACCAGTAGGGATGATTTTGACCACCCATTTATGGCACGATTGGCGATGGTTTATCATTGGGTTTACCACATGATGCCACTTACTGGCCAGGTATACCCTTTGGTAAACTAACATAGCAACCATTTTTCAATATTTTTCATATAAATCAACAAAATCAACCGAGAGTATGCGCATCTGATCTGGTATCATGCAGGTCCCCCCGGCCATAAGTTGGCTTATCACCCCCTGAACTATAGTTCTATCCCTCATAAATCAGAGTTCACCAAATTACGTGAGTGGACTTAGCTATCATAAATCATAGATATTATAGATCCCATGATATTCCCCATTTGAATCATTTTCGCCTTGGGAAATTTAGTTCAGTTCAGTTCACCCATTCCGCTTGCGCGGATTCCTGGCTCGGGCTCCACGGCTCGGCACGGCCTCAGGATTGCGGCTGCGCGTTCCATGCTCACCACGGGCGTTCTGGTCATTGCTGTGCCGCAGCCACGGCAGTGGACATGGACATAGCGGGGGGATGTTCACCTGAGATGCGGTCAAAATAAGCGGAGACTAAACGTCCCCCCCTCCCCTATTGATAAAACCTTCAGGTAGTTTTTATTGGGAGATGGACCCTAGTTTTTAGTATTTGGGGGACGTTTAGTAATAGGGGCAAAGGATTACTATGAGATAAGGGAGGGTCCAGTTACTTCAGTTGTGTCACCATGATGTTCACCTGGTTGGTGGTTTGGAACCATGGATTTTTATGACTTTCCATTCAGTTGGGAAAAATTGAATCCCAACCGACGAACTCACATTTTTTAGAGGGGTAGGTATACCACCAACCAGCCATGATGTTCACCATGGTACATACCCAACTTCTGGGGCCCTTGGGTCTGATGTTTAACGGAGGGATGTTTGTTTGGCGTCCCACATGAACGATGAACGATTCTGAGGGCCGCAGATGGGGGAGTATATATCAATTGCTTCCCTTTTTTTGTCAATAGTCCCGCACATTTTTTTTCGGTTAGTCATGCAAGATGGTATAACTCATTCTATCTCATTCTACCTAATCCGCAGCCAATTTTCAGAGTTCATCCCGGAAGCACGTCACAGTTGTATTACTACCAGGGTGATGTTGAAATTGGGTTTGGTTGAAAACAAAGGAGTACAGTATCCCAAAGTCTTATGATTCATCATCGTTTGAACAAATACCCAATGTTTTGACAAAGCCAGCAATACATCCCGTATCCTGTGGTTATTGATTCTGTATATACATGACATATATATGTATATATACATATTATGTAGCATATGATATATTATAGATATCCCATTACATTTCATGAAGTATTAGCCCCTGAAAAAAACCGATGGTTTTCTCCCCATTTGTTCAAGTCATGACTCGCCAGGTGTTGTATGTCTTTGGCATTGCCATGCGTCAAGCCACTGCCGGGACCGAGGTGGCACCTGGGGGGGGCATAGTTTTTGGTATCTACGATTCGCCATGATGTTTTGTTGAGATTTGTGTTTTTTTACAGATCGTAAAAACCACCAATTACGGTGATGTCTCTCATGAAAAGGAAACAAGCTTGTGGAGAACTTCACAAACAACAAGGTGGGATTTCACCACTAGAAATATGAATTCAAACAACATCAACTGTGGGGAGTTCAATGAGAAACGGTGAGAAGGCCTTCGCAACTGGAGACCAGCAAAGAATGGAGATTGAACTAACAAAACAGGAGAGTGAAGCTATCAAAACCTATCAAAAACGTTGAATGAAGCAGCACAGATGAAGATGTGACAAACTGGAAGGTACTCTGTGAAAACCCAACATGTGGAATACCCACTATTTATAATAATATATATATATTATCATTTTCCCAAGGAACCCTTTGTTTTTGCACATCTAGGTTGGTTTACCCCAGGGTAACCACCACCCAAAAAGTCCCGGGTTTTTCATGAACCCACCGAGGACCACACAGGGTCAATCGGCAACATTTCAGGGTCACGATTGATGTGGAAACCCAATGGAAACCCTCCTAGGGTAAACGTTTACATAGATGTGGGTTTGTTTACCCAATGGGGAAAGCCCTTTGGAACATGATGTGTACATTGGTTTTCGCATCTATGTGCACGTCTACATGAATCATATTTGATTGTCGGTCAGTCGGTCAGAACAGAATTTCCCCTAGCAGATTAACGGCTGAACCAGCATACGTTCCCCACTTCCGTTGGCTCATCTAAGAGGAAGTCCATGATGCAAAACCACCCCAGTTTTGAGGAGCTACCTGTTGACATACGAAATATAATCGCTTTCCCTTTTCATACCGGGGATGGAAGAAATCCTGCACCATATACCCATATATACCCTCTGGTAATTTAACGTAGCTATTGAAAATTGCACAGTCGAAATAGTTAATTTACCCATTAAACATGGTGATTTTCCATGATTTTCCTTGATTTTCCATAGTTGTAAACGTTTACCAGAGGGTAAATCCTATTAAACCCCATTAGATCCCATTAAACCACCATAAAACCCCATTAGATCCCATGCCAATCATCAATAATCCATTTACCCTCTGGTTATTTAACATAGCCATGGTATAGATCGCCCATAGAAATAGATGGTTTACCTAGCTATAAAATGGTGGATCTTTCCATGGCGAACTGTTAGTCACAACCAGATGGTATTGCCATTGATCATGAATGAATATGAATCCCACCATTCAACCCATATATAAATGGCCCAGTTTGTAGGTAAATATACCAGCACCATGGTTCGCAATATGGGCATTGCCATTAGATCCCAAAAATTCCTATTAAATCCCATTCGATCCCATTAAACCACCCTAAGGCCCCACTAGATCCCATGCCAATCATCAATCATCCGTTCGTCACCATCCGTTCGCTGCCCAGGGAGGGGATCAATACTTTGGCAGCGTCTGGAAATCCATGTCCTTTGCCGCAAGGGGCGGGACGGCGGTCGCACGGTCGGACGGCGTAAGGCGTGGCGGTCTTGGCGCTGCCATTTCACCAAGAACCATTGATTTACCATCTGGTTATGACAACATAGCCATGGAAAATCACCATGCTATTAATAGGTAAACCCAGGTAAACCATCTACAAATGGGTCATTTTCCATAGCTACGTTAGTCATACGCAGATGGTAACCATTGACAAATTGAGTTGTTAAATGGTAAGTGGTGAATGGTCAATGGTAGATCGAGTTGTTGAATGGTAGCTTATCAAAACCACATAAAAAGAATGGTAGAATTGAGTTGACCATTGATCGGCCATTTTTCACCAGGGATTTCACCATTTCATCCTTTAGATCCTAAGTCTTAAGTGGTTCACAAGCAGCCCATGGTTTTCTCCATCAATAGTTAACTAACCGTTCTTGAGACGGGCGTCTTCAGACCTGGTTCGCTGGGCTGGGTTGATTGGCTGAGCTGAAGTCTAAAGTCTAGATGTTGTTTGTCCTGCCAAGAACTACATACTGATATATATATATATATATATAATGTATGTATAATATATACATATATATTATATATAATGTATATGTATAATGTGTATGTATAATGTATATGTATAATGTATATGTACAATGTATATGTATATATTCAGAACCAGCAAGATGATTACAGTATGTTTTTTAAAGCTAGATTCTGGATTTCGCTAGCCAAGCACTGGGTTGCGAGTGCATTGGGTGGCTGCGACAGTATGCCGGAACAGCCTGGAAGTAGGCTTCGATTTCACCATCGCAGGGGATGTTGGTCAGAGGTCCCCAGCACCTGAAATGGTTTGTGTATGGATAAACCCATCCAACTGCAGATGTTCCATGATTTTTCCATGAACGACCCACTCACATTAGTTGTAAACCAGCAGAAACTTATCTCCAGAGCACCTGGGTGAGTCTGCGATAAGCGTGGCTGAATTGGGTGGTCGTGTTGGGTTACTGGCTTACCTGTTGTTTCTGCGGGAATCTATCATACTTCACTATGAATTTATAGAATATCTAAGGTGATGAGTGATGTTTTCAATTGATGCCTTTACCCGCTGGTTGTATTTTTATTAGTTGGACGCCAGGGGAAGAGTTTGTCAAGTTGGTGGCAAGTGCAGCACATACCGGGATGAAACCCAAGAAATCCAACATTGTACAGACCTGATTACCAAGGGGCCAGCTTCAGCTACTATTATTAATATCCAGTGAGAGAATCGTTTTGTCAGTGTTTATGGCAGGTTTCACTTCAGTACCTAGCTGAAAAGTCGCATGAAGAATTGGGTGCATCTGCTGCTTCAGTTCTTCATGTTCTGGGTATGATAAAAACTACCCTCTGGTTATTTAACATAGCCATGGGAAATGGCCCATAGAAATAGATGGTTTACCTATTACTGTAAAAATGGTGGATCTTTCCATGGCTATGTTAGTCATAACCAGATGGTACCAAGTCCACGAATCACAGTAGTCTTTCCGTATCAGTGGCATCCAGAATTCCTGAATCATTCGCTTCTCTATCCCAAACCGCCACGGTTTGTTTGTTTCACAATTTGTGGCCGCACACATGTTCGGAGCCTTCAGAATGAGCGACGAATGATTTTCCCACTTAACATGATTATTTCAGGATTCCAGTTCATTGTTAAAAAAAGGATGTACACCAATGTACCGGACTTACCAGATAAGTTAACACTTGACAAATACAACAATCATTAAGCATTTAAACAATCAACTTCCATCCCAGGTTTTTTTAATGATTGTTTCAATGATTGTTTTAATGATTGCTTTCAAAAACAAACGACTTCCATTCAACAATCATTACAACTTCTTATATAAAATGACCTGTTTTTGAAAACTACCATTAAAACCAGTTAATTGTGTTTTGTTTTTTAATGACCATTCAACTGCTTTTCCGGATCCAGGTTTTCGCTTTTGGTCTATGCCACTTTCTTGGATTCCCCTGCCGAAGTCATGGAGAGCCTCAATGAAGTTGGCATAGCCCCTCGGTGGAAAACTCCCGAAGCCTTGAGTCTGATGTTTGAAACCAAAAAAAGGATTGGTGCACAGAAAATGCCACAGATGAAATCTTGCAGATTATTTGCCTGCCAACTTTGATGTTTGTTCATGTCGCTGCTTTTCTGTGCGATTTTCTACAGATCGGGTCTTTTTTTTTTGGGGAGTCGTTGCCGTCGTTGCCCTGCGCGTTTCAACTTCCAGCATCCAGCGGTCGTCCCGAAAAGGGGATCGCCTGGATGGCGGCTGAACTGTTGGGGAAAAATGCAGAATTTTCATCTGAGATTTTGCGAGTGCAAAAAAAAAAACCAGCTCTTGGATTCTCAGGTTTCCTCTTTGAGCAAGAATGAAGTGTTTGAGGGTTCGCCCAACACTTCCCTGCTTCAAGCTTAGGTCCTCTTTTTGCTGGTCATCGCGTTGTCAGCTTTGCTCCCTGGCCGTGTTTGTGATCAGATGAACATAAACTGTCTGGACTAATGCTCCATCTTGGATATTTTGGGAAGCCGCTTAAGTTGGGCTTGTGGATAGAGGGTTTATAGAGGTTTCCATGGGACCTTGGGACCATGGGATTTGAGGTCCCAAGAATCTTTAAGATTCCCATATTGGCTCACCATGGTGCTGGTATATTTACCTACAAAACTGGGTCATTTTTATGGGGTAAATGTTGGTAAATATGCTACCAGCACCATGGTGAGCCAATATGGGATTGTAAACTTTACTCGTGATTTACCAAAGTCAACGGGCGGTCGGCCGACGGAACTTTCGGTCTTTCTTTAGCTCTTCGAGGTTTGTAGCTAGAGCTGAGTTCAACGGTTGGGCGTTTGACCTTGCTGAACAGAAGGATAGACGGTACTAACGTGGAGTTGCCCTTAGTTGAGTGACAACCCCAGAGGTGGCTAGGACATAAGAAGTCATGAGTAATGTAGTAAACCCAATCATGAACCATCCTTTTTTTTACCAACCACTTGGTGGCCATTCTATCCCAACTAGATCCAAACAGGTTTTTTGTTGTTGGGGATGTGTTTCTTATTGGCTTTGCATTGGGAATTTCCGCTTCCAAGTGAACCGACATTTGGGGATTCTGTGAACCGGGTAAACTAACATAGCGAACTGGAAAGATCCACCATTTTTAATGGGTAAATCCACTATTTCGACTGGGCCATTTTCAATAGCAAACTGTTAAATTACCAGAGGGTATCTTTTGTTGGAATGAAACGTCAAAGGTTTGGGTCAGGTTCGTGCAATCCCGGCAATCCCCCATATTCGAAGATGGTTTAGCGGTTCCCAATCCGTTAACCTATTTTTATCTAACCGCCTTCGGCGTGTTCCGCCGGCCACCATGGAAAGAGTTATCCTGTAGGCTGCAAACAGCCCTTACACAGGCCAAGCAAGAACATGGTTCTTGTGTGAACCATGGTGTTTGTGGATAACATGGTTTTTGTTCAAAACAGCTCTTTGTGTAAGAGCTGATTTGGACGCAAAAACGTTGGTTTTGTTCAAACCACGACTTAAGTTTAAACCAAAGCATGTGTGTAAACCAGGGTTTTGGAAAAAGCCATATTGAGAACGGCTTTGGAAAAGGCTTTATTTAGATATATTTAGAAAGGTTATGCTATGCGTGTAAAAGGTGTTCGGCACAAAAGCCAGTGGATCAAGTATTGGATATAACAAGGGACGGAACAAACCGATGGCAACACACAACAAAAAACGGAAATAACAATCGAAATGACAGCAAGATGTGCAAAAGCAAGCCGTTGTTGAGCGAGGCATGGGTAGAGTTGAGCCCACCACAACGTAAGGAAAGATCAAGACGAAACGAAGACGAGGCAAAAATCCGCGCCAAGGGGGAAGTCTAGACAAGACAAAGACAAAAAAGACAGTACAACTACGAACAAGCAAGATCCACAAGACACGCCAGCAGGCCGGCGGATTACCCATAAATCATTCTTTTTTGGGATCTTCCATGCCCCAAAGTTGCTATTGATCACCCATGTTTATGCCTACGGACCGAAAACCGTACTCGTAAAACGTACGTTTTTGCAAACGCGGGGTCGGAGGTTATGTTGGGGTGGGGTGGGCATGTTAACGTTCTTTCTAGTGCGCACATGAGATGTTGCTACGCTGCAGAGATCTCTGGTATCCTTGCTACGTACATGTTGCATCATGTTGCGACGCTGCAGAGATCTCTGGTATCCTTGCTACGTTACATGTTGCTACGCTGCAGAGATCTCTGGTATCCTTGCTACGTTACATGTTGCTACGCTGCAGAGATCTCTGGTATCCTTGCTACGTTACATGTTGCTACGCTGCAGAGATCTCCTCTAGTATCCTTGCTACGTTACATGTTGCTA
>Ga0126342_10006942_pt1 | contig 20170 bp, 22 predicted proteins | sample Cyp1metagenome_FD_92528 | JGI IMG/M metagenome (GOLD analysis project Ga0126342, IMG submission 92528) | Coral microbial communities from Lord Howe Island, Old Settlement Bay, Australia - Cyphastrea 1 metagenome | ecosystem: Host-associated > Invertebrates > Cnidaria > Coral ...
CTATCTTTTCGCGCATCTACATCTTCTTTCTTCTGATCTTTTCTCTTCTGACTCTTCTCACCTCTGCTTTTCAACTGTCCATATTGTCGGAAGTATAGCTTCTAAACTTCCTTCGATAATTGTGCATATCTTGGAATATTGTGAGAAGGAAAGAGAAAGAGCGAGAGTTCAAGTCCAAGTTTTGGAGCGCAACCTCACTCCCATGCTGCCTGACATGAACCAGTAGCTCAGTAGTTGATTGGTCGATGATTTCGTGCGAGGTGAAAACGCGCAGCTGCATCTCTGCTACTCAGATTCCTGTAATTTGGAGGCCCGGAAATCTTCCGAACAGTAGAGAACGCATTTTGGCATCGAAGCATTGTCGTTTTGGCATGTGGTTTGGCATCCAATTGCGCTGCCAGGATGATGGGACCACCTGCTGTCGAGAAGGAGGAACTCCTTGCAAGGCTCGTCTCTTTAGATCTGAAGTGCCTGGTATACTTGAAAGCTGTCAATGTAAAGGGCAGGTATTGGCAGTGTAAGGGCAGGTAAGACTGGTAAAGCTGTCAGTGTGACAGTCCTTTCAAACCGGCACAGGAGTATGGATTCCACTTCAAGTGCCAAGCAGGGTACACGTTCTACGAGAAGGGCGCTTGCCTAGGTGGGCTCCACTTCCCGGCAATACAGTGTTCTAACGAGCAACGTGTAGAGCAGCCGGTTTGAGCCAAATAATTTAAATAGGTTTAGCTGCTGGAACAGGGTTTTTCCGTTTGTGCATCACAAACTGCATCTGAGTGATGTTCATAATTACTGGTTGGTGGTTTGGAACATGTTTTATTTTTTATAATATATGGGATAATCCTTCCCATTGACTCATATTTTTCAGGATGGTTAAAACCACCAACCAGATTAAATTGAAAATAGATGGTTTACCTATTAAAAATGGTGATTTTCCATGGCTATGTTAAATAACCAGAGGGTAAATTGAATAGGTTTTGCGAGTTGAGTCGAGCCAGGTTCACCATGCACTGAAGCGGCCGATCACAGATACTGCTGCCTCGAAAGCGACGAAGGCGAATTTTTCACATGTCGCTCCTGTAAAATTCACATGCCAGGTGGCTAGATGATCGCTCCTTTGATTCACATTTGGCATATTTTGGCATGGCTAGATGAAGCATGTGAAAGATAACAATCCAATAAGGAGATGGGATGAGATGGGATGAGATGGGATGAGATGGGAGATGTTCATTGCTGAGCAATCAGAAGGGTTTTTTCGACAGCAGCTGTTGACAGCCCAGTTCATTGCGGACGCCTCGTCTAGGTGACGTCAAGAGCCAATTCAACATGGTCCGCAAAAGTGCGGTACACAGTGAACATGAGTGAACTTGAGTGAACTGTGTAAAAGAAATCCGACACAACAATAAATGTCGATCGACCAGACAATCCCACGAGCAGAACATGGTCAGAATGACAAGATATGGTGATAATTATTTTTTCTTAGGATGAGTTCCAAAAAAATCAACATTTTGTTGAGGGAACAAATTTTGGAACAAATGGAAAAACAAAAAATCAAACCTTTCGGAACCTTTCGGAGCCTTGGGTTTTTTATCTCACGTCATGATCTCCAGGAGAGTGGCACAAGTGGTTTGTGGATAACAACGACCAGGCCGAACAGGTGATCAACGTGTAGGACACTCAGTCGCTGTCGAAAATATGGAGAGTTTGAAAAGTCTGGGCCCTGGGCCCTGGGTCTCCAAAGTTTCAGTCTCTCCCGAACTGCCCGAACTCTCAACTCTCTGAACGACCCAATCTTCGCATCCTAAGACTTGGTGACCGCTTGGAATTCTACATCTCCTTGAAGGCCATGGCCCCCTGGGCCACACAGAAACTTGGTGTAGTGATATGGGCAGATGGATTTGCGTCTCAGCAAAGTTTTGGGATTTGTATTTTCCCTACAGAAGTTGCAGGAGCAAAACTGTAGGCTCTGTGGACCAGTTCTTTGGGTGCTGATTTATAAAGCCATTGACCGCTGGTGTGGGCAACTGGAATCCACCTCCAATGTCCTTGCCTCCCCCAACGCGATCAGCCCAAGCTCGCTGCAGATGCAAGACAAATCTCAAGTGGATCCCACCGCAAAGGCTGGGACCCCACAAACAGCCATGCGTCAGAACCAACTTCAGCCCAAAATTGCAGCAGTATTGGAATGATAGCACTTTGTCCAGATCCAGTTTGTCCAGTTTCTTTCATGTGCAACTGGCTCAAATTTCAGTTGTATCAAGACCGTTCAGAAAGCATGTTGGGTCAGTTATGGTTGCGTAAGTCAAGTAGTTCAACATCGCCTGCATTTAGTCTGACGTCAAGACTTCAAACCTGAAATGAAACCAACTGATTTCTCACACAAGTTTCAACCATTTTTTGAACCCAAACCGACCTGAACCTTCAGGCTCTCAAGAAACTGGTCGCTGAGAAGATGGGTCCTGGAGCCCCAGCTGGGGTTCCATATATGGTTCCATATGCTTCCATATATGCTTCCATGGTTCGGAAAGGGATAAGCTGTGATACCATGTTATATCCTGTCTTATATCCTATTTATGCCCTATAATTGCACTTCCAGAGATAGTGAGCTGAGCCAGTGGTACTGCTTTTGGAATCTTCAAATCCCAGTTCCCGAAAGAGAAAAATAGCTGAGAGCCATTGTGCTTGCCTGATATCTTTGAATAGATCATGATGAAAATTGATATGTCCACAAGCATGGTAAAGTTGCCAATGATAGAAACCAATAGTGGTCGTCCAAAGTTTACATTTTGATCATTTCGTATCGACAACAAGTATCCTTGGATGCCGAACTCTTGGTTATGACACTCTCCCTCTGCAATGACAGAGCTGTAGAGTTCAGAAACTGTTTTTTTAGAAAATGCAAAACAGACAAGAGTGCCACATTGTTTGTACCATGTGGCTTCGTGTTTAATGCTCCACACTTTGCTTATCGTTGCCCCAGCCAAAGAGAGTTCCAATAGCTCATAGTTGCGGCAGTCTCTATCTGGACCTATTCGGTATCAGTATGTATCAGCCACTGTCGAATTGTCGACCTCTGTGCATATCTCCAGGGAACATCTGATGTCGTGTTCCCTTCCCGTCGAGGTTGCCTGGAGCAAGATGTGACGGTCAAGACCAAGTCTGAAGGGTGGGGAGCCTTAGCCACCTCGAGTCACCACGAGTCACCACGAGTCACCACGACCAGGGGCTTGTGCTGTCCATGTAATCAGCTCGAGCTAAGCTCTGCATTCCGAACATTTCGGAACTTCATACGATCTGAAGATGACATGTGTCAACACTGGGCGGACTTGTGACTTGCCAGGAACAACCTGGAGGGCTTCAGTGTAGCTGTCAAGAGCTTGGTGAGGAAACTCAGTATCACCGTTCGCTTTTGAGCCAAGGCAAGGCAGGCAAGGTTCAAAGCCCAAAAGAAAGAGGCACCATACATGAACCCATCATAAACCCCATCATGAACCCATCATGAACCCATAGCATAAGATTGCGATTATCATAAATGATTTAAAGCATGTTTAAAACCATGTGAAGTAGTCTGTAGTATAGCGTCAGCTGGTGGCTTGGTCGGTTGTGGTTTAATCGTTTGCTAAGGAAGGAAAAGGCATCGAAGATGCCGAAGATCAAAAGTGCAAAGATCTTGTGCAGCCGAAGGAGGCGAGTGCTGGCGAGCGCGAAATAGGGAGGTGCAAGCAGTTTCTGATTGCAAAGGATTGAGAATGAACCGAGAATGAACCAGTAGTCGAACAAGGAATTCATCCAAGGATTGTCAGTACAATATATGCATTTGTTGAGCCATATGAGCCATATGGCTCAATCAAGTTGATTGTGTGTGTGTGTCCGTTACACCCAGCATCTCCGAAGTCACGTATTCCATGCCCAAAGGCATGCAAGAAGTTTGCCTCAATGTTCAGTATGTTGGATTCTTTGCATTTTGCAAAGCCAGGGCGGCAAAGGAGAATCTGCAGTCACCGAAATGCTTATACAGAAGCATAAGGAGGAAGGTGCACACGATAAGTTGGAAGTCCGGTTGCCCAGCCTTAACATGCCGCGGTCCATGTCGATATCCTTTTTGTTTTTTTTCTCCTTATTTCAGTGCCCTACACCCCACACTTTGTCACATCTGCAGATGTGGCTGTCAGCCCCGATCACAGGCCAACTTCACCTCAGAATGCAAGAGGATTTTAGCACCGATCCCGGAGATCAAATTCAAGATGTTGCTCGGCTTGCTCGGCTCCGTTGAGACTTGTCCGGTGATCAGTGTGGGTCTGGTGAGATATATGATATATGTTGTTTTGCTAGAATTCTCACAGCTGAGTATCTCCGAATGTGTCAGGTGCTTGATATGACGGATTAGCTCAGAAAGCATTTGGGTTTGTTGCAAGATGAAGGCTCCTAGGCCATTTGTCTTGTTTGAAAATAAAGTTCACGAAGTCCGTAGTTCATAGAAGTGTTCATGTTGCTTTAAAGTTGACTCCATCCATCCTGTCTTTGCGGTGTATGACGGATGATTAGCTTGAACCCATGGTCCCAGTTAGTGCGGGCAATCTGAAAGGTTGGTGGAGATCTCCAAGTCCGCTGACCTGGGTAAAGGTGCGTTGCAGTGGGGCCATTAGGTCCAAACTTATTGCAGAACATGAATGGTGATCAATTTACATCTACATCTACATATATATATATATATATTATGTATACATAACACAACAATACGTATAATATGTATATATAGACCATCACATGTATATGCAGAGGGAACAGCTTGGACTAGATGTTTCGCGTGCCAGATGGTGAAGATGAAGAACTGGATCCAGAGGCAACACTTGTGTTTCGCTGCAGCATGGAGACGCCTTTTTCGTTGATATATACCCCTGGCTTTTGCTCGCAGTCTTGAACCATGGTACGCAGAACCTTTACTTGATGTCGGACTGTTCACGGACGGTGTAGGAGTGGTGGATTGAAATTTGAGGTTCCGTTTTAGACAGTTAAGGGCAAAAGATGTTCTGTCGCTGATGCCCCAAAGTTCCGTGTTTTCCGTGTTAAGGTCCATCTCTTACAGTCTCAGACATCGTCAGACATCACATGACTGGTCCGCCTGGTACTCACTGCACAGGTGGCTCTGGCACTCAGGGACTGTGTCTTAGCCATCGCAGAAGTCCCAGACAAGGAGGTGGGAGAAGGATGTGGGGGAAGGATGTGAATATGAGCACATAGGCTTGCAGATATCAAACAGACATCCTATTCTGCAGGGGTGAAGGAGAAGGGGCTGTGAATCTGAATAGCTAATGCTGCACACCAGAGGCTTGAGAAAGAACATAGGACTAGGACGCAAATCATATAAATATAAACATTATATAACATTCGCGAAATGCAAATTCAAGGCTCAGCGATGAAGGGAGAAGGGTCTGAAAGGTTGGAAAGTCTTCATGTTTGTGGTCCTGTGGAAGTCGCTTTCAGAATGAAAACATTCGGCACTTTTGAAAGCTGTGCAGTATGAAATGTCGAATGCAGTGTTATTTGCTCAGTTTAGGTGGACAGGGGCTTGGCCACAAACAACCGCCACATGAGATTCGGGAAAATTGAATAGACTCTCTCTCCATTCAATTGCGGCAATCGTGGCCAGAAAACCAAGATGGAGTTCAAGAAGCTGAAATCGGGAAAGAAGATCCCAGAAACTCGGCCAAGTAAAGAGCAAAGCACTTTCACCAGAGCCCAAAATGCATCATTCAAAGGGACCACACAGTTCCAGTTGATCAATCCACGGGTTTGCCCGAAAGTTGCGTTTGAAACATTGGACCACAATTGGTGGCATTTTGCAGAAAGTGCTTTGACTTTATTGACCTGCGCTTTGTTTCAGAGTTTGGAGGGGGAATTCTGAGGGACTTCCTGCAACATGCAACTGAAATAGCTGGCAGTGATAAAGGTTTTGTTTTGCTGTTTTGACACAGCTGCACTTGCTACGTTGACCGAGAAAGATGACGAGATGATTTCGATAGAAGGACACCATGCAACCGATGTGCTTGGACAAAGTAGAGAGAATGATGGGAAATCTGATTTGTAAAGCCTGACAGCATTTGATGCCATCACTGAAATACACTCACCATCTTCCAGTTCAATGCTCTGGCCGTGCTGCAGAGCAGGACACCTCAAATTGCCACGTGGCAAAGAAGGCTCCAAGGAGATTTTGGCTGCAAAGCTAAGGCGCGCTGTGCAGAGATCAGCACAGACACTGGGAAGCTTTCCGACACTGCTTCCAACGGTAGATACTACTGTAAGCTCTGTACAGGTTGGAGTGAAATCTTTGGATACGGATGGTTGAGCGAGTTTGCAGCCAATTCATGCGACACTGTGACTGTATCTTTAAATCGAAAGAGACAACATTCGTAGGAACATGTTGGACTATATTGACTATATGAAGAGATATTAAAAGCATTTGGGCCACAATCCTCGCGGCAGGAATCCGAAGCGAATTTCAAGGAAGATGAACCAGATCTTGCACAAAGACATCAAAACGGCCGAGGCAATGCGACCAAGGGCGCTTAAGACTTCTCTTAAGATCCAGCTTCATTATGATCCGTTTATGTCCATGTCATGTCACTTGAGTGAAGTCGTCACTGCGCCTTCGCAGAATGGCGTTGAAGGGATATTCTACCTTGTTTTAGAGTCAAGGTTGATTGGTTTGACGGTTTGACTTGTTCTTTTCAAGAGTATGGACTCCCGGATTTCATTCTACACACTTGCAAAGTCAGGAAGACCCACAGAGTCGCATTGTTGGTGGGAAGAAGGACTACGAGGCAACGAATCATGAAATACATTGAAATACTTGGTAGTGAGCTGTTGGTTTTGCTTTTGCTCTTGCTACGGCACTGTTTGTCACAATGGGTGTTGATCTTCAGACGCGGGCACGGACTCGAGGTCAAATCTGTGGAGCTGACAGAAGTTTCCGCTACTCCTGTAGGTGTTACAGGCCGCTTTCCCAGAGAATTCCGCGACGTAGAGATGAAGAGATGCGACTGTAGAAATGATTCCTCATACGATTGGGTTTTCTCGAAGGAAAGGATAATCCCTTGGAAGGGGTCCCTTGGTAAGGTGTCCTAGACTTTAAAGAATGGACTATCTTGGAATATCTTGGATTCTTAGATCATTGCTTTCTTCCACAGTCGCATGTTGACCAACTGAGGTTATGGGGCTCGGGGCCCAAGACGAGTCATGGTTGGACTCCAACCATGGAGGAAGTACTGCGTTTTGCAAGACAACACTAGCGATCTTGTGCTTGAACTTAGGTAGTTGTTAGTTGCTTTGTAGTTGTAGTTTGTGGACTTGCGTAGTTTGGACTTTGTTTAGCGACACGTAGAGCTGTTTTAGTTTGCTGGTCTATCAGCATCATCATTGGTCCACACCATTGCTTTTCTTGGCTGCATGCACCAAACTTATTGTTCCACCACATACACTTGGACAGCAGTCAGCTTCAACTTTTTCCTGAGGGCGAGACTGGGATAGAGACCATCCTGAAGGTTGGCATGGGAGATTGAAAAATGGGAGAGGAGACCCTGTAAGCACTCAACTGGATAAAATGTCAAAGATTGGCAAGGCTTGAAAGCCGCCTGAAACAAAAGACGATGTCCTCCTTTTGAGTTCACTGGGTCACTGGGTGCTCAGCGTGTTTGCTCAGACCTGGTTGGATCTGACCACAACAACAACGACTACATTGAGAGTTGACGGCACAGTTCGGAGCCTCAGAGTCACCAGAGTCACCATGTTTCGTATCCATAGGTCACACAGACGTCACACAGATATACTTAGATGATCTTAGATGATGCTTTTGCGCCATTCCTGCGGTTGTGATGATTGAGATGAGGCTTTTAGAGTGCTTCGTTTGGTCAATGGATCCGGTACGTTTGAGATCGATAGTTTCGTTTTCTTGTTTTCTTGCGTCTATTCCTTGATGTGTGATCTTTTATGAAGATCGCACAATGAAGTTCATGACGTTGAGGCATTGCTTCGCACTGCTTCGGGCCACTGCAACTTGGCAAACAGTTCACAAGGAAAAATTAGGCTTCAAAGGCAAGGCGGCAAGGAGCAAGCATGGACCACATCATCGATTGTTCGGTCGAAGGGTCGGATCTGATGTTTTTGGTTTGACAAAACATTTGCTGTTGGAGCAGTATGGAGTTGTGTCCCAAGAATACCCAAGATCTCCCAAGACAGCTTGTTAATCTTGTTATGATTCGATAATTTCAATACGTTATTCAATGTATCTTAGGAATCTTGTGATTGGAAGCAGCTAAAAGCCAGTGAAAAAGTGAAAAAGCATTGGCTTCGACAGGTGTGGAGGCTCCTGCAGGCCGAGAACTGGGAGGCTCAGCCACAGTGCAGACCTGCGATCACAACAATGGACACCAGGCGGAGTGCTGTGAAGATTGGAATCTCCGTTGATCTCCGTTGTCTCCTTTGCCAATGTCCACATTTTCATAACAAAGATGAACAAAGTATCCTGTATTTTGATGCCTTCTCAAGTTTCTTGATTGCTCGATCAAAAATGATCAAGACACCATGGTTCATCCAAGTGGTGCTTTGCTGAGACAAAGTTCAGTTTCTCACTTTGGGTTCAATTGCAAAATAGCATGCATAAAAGTTTATGTGTTACATTTTCTTACAGCCCGTGACTTGTTCCAATTCGCCAGGCCTGGTTCTACACCAGGGACACCCACCAGCTCCAGAGTTTTCTCAGCCTTTGCTTGGCGGTGGATTTGAATGGACCAGCGCCACAACCTGGATATCAAGATTATCGCACTGACACTGGACCCCAGGCAGGGAAACGCCACAGGTCTTGTCCGATGTTGTAATATCTTGTTAAAGGCAAAGAAAGGACTCTTATTGGAATTCATTAAGTCTGAAACGACAAGATGTCCCTTGGTTAGTAAGCTAGGGTTGGAGCTCAACTGTCTTGAGAGTCCAGAAGTGGTGAAGGACCCAGGACCACCCAATAGATCTTGGACATTTTCTGCCACAGGTCCTCCAGAGCTGGGTGGCAGGCGGCGGTCCAGGGCCGGTGCATTTGCCGCTCGGTTGCTTCGCAGACTACTTCACATGCTGTGAAAACGAACAGTCCAGACATTGGCCTTCCGTGTCCCACAATCCATACAATTCCCAGATTCTTCATAGAAGCTCCTTTCAAGGAGGACGATGGTAGCTTGAGTAAGATTATGTAGTTATGTAGTGTGAGCCGTGAGCTCGCTATCCTTTCGGGCTCTCCCGAGTTTTTCTTAATTTTGCCAGTGGATGCCTCCTGCGCATACCAGTGCACGCTGCCGTTCACTCCGCATTTACTTAGGTGGACATGCAACGGGCACTGGCAGCAGCAATTCCTGTACGACCACAGCTCAGGCACCATCATCGGGCTTTCCACAGATCAAACTCATTGTAGCATCATGAGGAAGGAGTTGATGCCATCGATTCTCTTGCCAGAGCTTTTTTCACCAGCTTGGACTGCGCCATTTCCATTCTTTGGAAAGCAAAAGCTTGAGAGATTCTCAATGCACCGTTTTTCCTGTGAACATCTGTGAAGTATTGTCAGCTACTCGCCACTCGCCTGTGCCCCTCCAAAGCAACAGATTGTTGCCCGAAAGTTCTTGTTCAGGTCAACTCCAAGTCCCTGGATCTTCCAACCCAGGTCTGTGCCTTCAGACGTCCGGACACCTGAGTTTACGTGACCAGGGATGTTGACAAAGGAGACAACACTATTTTATGTGGGTTCAGAATGGTTCATAACTGTTTGATAAAACGTGCTTTTCCTCCCTTGGCTCGTTGAGAACCACTTTCTTACATAGGTTCAGGTTGAGGGACAGCGTACATTTCTGTATGTGTTGGATTGTGCAAGTCTAGAACCTTCTGAAAGTCGACTGCAGCTGTATCAAGTTGAAAACTGCAGTCCGTTTGTTCTCTTGGTGGGAACTTAAGTTGGTGGAGAAGGTGTTGCAAAGCATCACAATGCACCCAAGTCAACACTGCTCATGGAGAAGGAGCTGGTCGTGTTTGAAGCGTACCTTTGTGATCGCATTTACATCGTTTCACCATGTTTCACCCACAAGCAACCAGATGGAACGTGAACAATTTGGATGTTTGGTTTTTCAATCATGAAATGACGATTCGATTCAAAGACTTGGATCCAAAGCTTGTGTGGAAAAGCATGAAGCAAGGAGTTTTGGCCATTTCGACGCTGGCACATGTGATGATGCCCCAGTGCCAGAGAAACTGAGGCAGGAGACTGCTTTGGTGATCGCACTGTGCAACAAGAAAACCTTTGCGCAGCAGTTTTGGCTGGGTCCTGAGCATTGGAAAAGCCCATCAAAAGCCTTTGAACAGGTGGATAATTTCCAAAGCCGTTGGCTCTGGACATCAACAACAAGTCAAATCAACCTGTCCCACTTACCCGGGGTGGGGCAGATGTTCATTGAGATATCGACGAAGCATTTTGGGGGTAGAATCGTACAATGATGTTTTGTTTGTTTTGTTGATGTCTTGTTAATCTAAGGCTGGAGAAGTCACCAGCTGAACCTTTTCTGCCTGCGCAAGTCAACTCTGCAATGGGTGATGGGCTTGGTGGGCTTGGTCTTGGGCATTTTTTGGACCTGCTGCGATGTTGGTATTTCCGAATGTTCCAAGTCATTCAGACGCCCAGTCACTTCGATCACTGGAAGATACTTGAAGCCCAAAAAACAGAGTCTGATCACAGCGCACCCAATTCAGCACTCGCTCCCAGATGTGCCAATCGTGATGAAACCATACTTCGATGGCAAGGCATGGAAATCACTGGGAAGTTGAGTACGGCACGCAAGACAGCGCAAAGAACAAATACATCTTAGTCATTTAAAGCATTTGTATGAAAATATATGAAAATAACTAGCGTTGGAACAGAACAAGTAGAATTCAGGCCTGCACAGTTTCCAGCCGTCAATTCCCGCTCCATGTGTAGGTCGCCTTGAAGTCCTCTGACCAAACCTACGTCCTGGGCATAGCATACAATTCGAATTTGGTGCAGTAAAAGACCCGCAAAGACCTGACATTATCAACAAAATATCATGAAAATATCATGAAATATCCATCATAGTGCAGATTGGAGAAAATTGCAGGGACTGTTGTAGATATACTGTGACGCTCTGTTCAAGCCCCATGAGCTTCGAGATTATGACATCTTTTGGATTGGATCCTGAGAAGATGACTCAGGATTACTTCAAGATCGCACCATTTTCAAAGAAGCGAGCTGCGTTCTACTTGACACAGGCTTGGAACAGAGCTTGCCTCAAGTCCGGCATGTTCAAGTTTCAAGCCGTCCATTTCAATATATTTCAATGCTGTTTGTTCTCAAAGAAGAGAAGATCGCAATGATTGCGTATGATATGATCATGAATCTATGAATCTATGAATCCATGAGTCATTGCAGTGTCAACTCCCTGTTTCTGGGCTATGTGCATTGAGCTCCAAGTCTACCAGGTCCATCTTCCCAAGTAATCTGGATTTTTGGAGCTTGCCGGAGTTGTTGAACCATGTTGAATCATGTTGAATCTCTTCACTCAGCATGCCGCATTCTCTGAACCTCTAGAACCTTTATGCCTTTATATAAGTTGTCTTCCAAAAAGTATCCAGTTGATGAACAAATTGTACGTTTGCAGCTCTGAGCTCTTAGATATATCCTTATTCTCTCAAATCTGTAATCATTATTATCATTTGTTTCTGAAAAGGCATGACAGCAAAAGGATCTACAGTAGACTCTTTGGACGCACGCGTTGCAAGTGCCATCAAGTGCCGACTGACGGCAGGGCTGCAGCCCTGTTCCTACTGCTTCTTGTGGTACGCGCTGACCTCAATTGCTACAATCCACGGAAAGGGTTGTAGACACTACAATACATCGCGTAGTAGGGGACTGGATTCATGTCAATGTTTGTTCGCATATGGATGACCATAACCTATTTTTTGACTTGAAAACAGTATAGCAAGGATATGGCAACATAAAGCAAAGGATTCGCTTTGAACGGACAGACATATACAGACATAAGTTTCAACACATCTTACCGTACTGATGTGAATTGGTACATGGTGCAGACTGTACAGGCTGTTCAACGTCCACCACTGACCTTAGGCCGATGCCTGACATGCCGAATGTCTTCGTGGGTGAGTCTCTAGTGAAAGTCAGCAAGAAGGTCTGGAGCCCAGCCGAAAAGTGAAAAGTGGTAGAGGTCCTGTTCGATCGAACTATGCCTTTTTTAACTTTTTGAACAACACTTTTAGGTCGACAATCTGCCTTGGATGAACGCCATGAAAGGGTCACAAGCTCAGCAATTTCAGTCACTACACTTGAGCAAGCCTGACTTATGACTCCACTAAGGCCTCCAAAAACCCCTGGCAAGCGACCTGTGCTCGGTTTAAGTCCACAGCAAGAGTTACATAGGGCACAAAGCATACGGTGAGGACAGATGCGACAAACAAGTCACAAGAACCACAAGAAAATAATTTGGTTCAAAAGCTCTTCATTCATTTTGCTTGCCAGGGCCCTTTGCTTTTATGACACCAGTTGCAAAACGCTCCGGCCTCAAAGTGTAGTCTTGTAGTCTTGCTTCGAGCATTCAAAGACAGCCTTGCCGTGTTGCGATCCATCTTCAGGTCTGACGACGACCGAGAGAGTCGACTCAAGCAGTTCTTGCCAGAGTCTCAGGGTCTCAAGGAACATTTCACTGGAATATCGATGCAGAGACGCAGCAAAAATCGCAAGGCTGTTCTTTCGAGGTCATTGAACGTTTGCCAAGGAATGGATGCAATGCTGGAGGAAAACCGATGTGCCGCTACTGCGGTGCTAGTTCAGCACCTGGATACGGTGTTGTCAATATTGTATTTTCCAGCTGTTCGCATTACAGTGTAATGCCACTTGGAACTTGTGCTTAGGCAACTTTGCAGCCTGCCCAAAATCCTTTGAATGTGCCAACGGTGGTCTGGAATCTGGCACATGGACACAGGACAGCACAGCTCCTTTTTTGAGAATGTTTCACACGTCTCCTGTTTTTGAGATCGGCTCTGAAGATCGGCTTTTGTTGTCGTTTTTTTTTATATTTGCTTTTGTACGTTGTCATCGTTGTCTTGATCTACACCGGTCTACACCCCAAACTTCAGTGAATATTGAGCTGTGTCGGAGGAGCATAAAGAATGGTGTTGCGACAAGTTCTCCATCGGTTGTCTGGGCTTCAGCTGTTGCTTTCAAAAACTGATACCAAAACCTGCGGAGCCTGCGGTTTATGATGGAATGGAGTGAAAAAACAAATTGGCTACAGAAGTGATCGACTGAAGGATGGACAAGAGTCGGATGGAAGTTTGGTCGGCCTTGCTTTTGTGTGCTGCGTTCGTCCAAGGTGATCCACCCTATAAGTGCATGGAAGACCTTGACAATTGGTCTCTTGGCCCCATGGAAGCTATCCATAGCTATCCATTCGAATCGTAAAAACGGGCCAACGCTCAAACCATGCTCTGAGTGCTGAGCAACTTTTTCGTGTTTTGAATCGGTGCCGCAGAAACTAGACAGACCATTGATTGATTGGCCACAAGCCATGAAATCAAGGAGAAAATGGAAGACTCACAAGAAGGCGAGCCCGCAGTAGCCAGTGATAGCCAGTGCCATTCTTGAAAACCTGACCATTTGACATATTTTGACAGATCGGCAGACGGCAGTATTCAGGATTTGCATAGTCTGTATAGTGTTGCATAGTGTTGCATAGTGTGATTGTGGCGTTGCTCTGTCAGATGTGGTGTTGCTCCTATCAGATGGTTGGTTGCGAGGATGAGTCTCTATCTCAGTGCTGCGTGGCCATGGCAGAAATTGGGCCTGGGGTGCAGATGATTTCTTGGATATTTGAGATCAATTAAGGATCTATTTGGTATCAATTTGGGATCTATTTAGATTGTGTTTGATATTTTGTCCAGGCGTAAGGATTTCGGTGGATGTCGCTCTTTTGCCTTGCCACTGCTACTTGCAGGGCTTTGAAGATAGCACGTTCCAGAAATGCACAGATTCTGCTTTAGAATCTCGTACATGGTGTGTGTATGTCTGTGTAATAGCGCATTCAGAGGAGCATCCAAAAGCTTCCCACATTTGTACAGAAAGGGCAACCTTTCCCAAACTGTCCTGAAGCGGTTTGAAGTCCACTTGGAGTCACCAAAAAACAATGTGCACAATAGCTTCACCAACCATGCGAACCTTTGATATCAGAATGGGTTGCACAGCCGTGATTGGCGCTGGAAACGTGTAAAACTTCCGAAATCTTCAGTTCTTTTGCATCGTGCGGATGCTCTTTGAGTTTTGGCGTTGCACCATAAAGGAACCGCACGGGAACCATAAGGGAACCGAAACTGTTGCCTTGCACGTTTGCAGCATTTGCACTCCCAGACTGCAAGAATTGAAGGTAATTGGATCTGCACAAGCATTTGGCATTCAAGCCAGAACTGTTCAAATTGAGAAGTCAAGGTGTTCAGAGAAAGCTTTTCTCTGCTCTTTCACACACCCTCGCTAGAAAGAGTGGGCCCTGTGCAGGTGTTCAAAGACAGATCCGGCTACGTTCCGGGAGGTAGAGCTCAGCTTGTATATTGAAAGATTTGAAGAGTTGAAGAACTAGAAATTGAAGGCGTTGTCAAAAACATCAAACTGATAACCTAATAAGTTGTGTGGCGTGAAGCTTGTTTTTCATCAACCACGTGATCGCAAGAAAGTTGCCTACCCGGTTCCAAATTCAAAGGGGAATTTGCACGGTATTTTTCGCGGTTGGAATTGACTCACACGGCTTCGCAGAACCATCATTATTGGTGCTCAACTTTTGGAAGCGATCAGGCGCGCAGAGCCATTGAGATTTGACATGCTGGAAATAGGTTCTGAACACACCAGGATGGATGCAAACACAGCACAGGAGATGTCGCAACAACCTGCTGGCAAGCCTGAGCCTTCAAAGTTCGAGCTCATGGTGATGCAAATGTGCCTTGGCTGTCGTTTGGTTGCTCATATTCCGACAAGAAAACATTATAAACCGTCATAAACCTATGGTTTTGACAGTTTCGCGTGGATCTTGCAGAGTACTGAGTTTTTGATAGTTTTTGACGGTGCAGTGAAATCAAATCAAACACATCTGTTCTCCTGTATGTGAAGTACATATGTTTCAAAGGCTTCCAAAAACACGGGGGGGGCCCTGAGAAAAACAAAAGCAAAACGACAGCAAACAAATTTGAGTAATAATTGGTTTATTTCCCTTTTGCCTCTAGCCAGCATCTTTTTAGAAGATGAACATTATGGACGCATTCACTGCAAATTTCATTTTTTTCAGCTCTGCACGGAAGCATTGAGTCACGGTGTGCAATAGCCAAGCAAGCTGTCCTTTCCCTTCCTTCCCCTTTCTTTCCCTTTCTTTCCCTTCCTTTCCCTTTCTTGCCCTTCCCTTCCCTTCCTTTCCCTTCCTTTCCCGTCCTTTCCCTTCATGTCCCTTCCGTTCCCTTCCTTTCCCTTCCTTTCCCTTTCTTTCCCTTCCTTTCCCGTCCTTTCCCTTCCTTTCCCTTCCTTTCCCTTCCTTTCCCTTCCTTTCCCTTCCTTTCCCTTCCTTTCCCTTGCACCCACACCGTCCGCACACCACCGTTCAAAGCAGCTCGCTCCCCACGCGGTTCACCAACGAAACAAGAACCCAAGCATCGAAGATGCTTTTGGGAAAAAATGATGAAGGCAGAGGCAGATGAATGTGTTTTGGACAAAGGCGCTGTTTCAGATGCAGAAGCAACTTCTGAAAATAGCGAGGTTTGACCAGGCAAAACCATCTGCGACCAGTTCCTCAGGGCGCAGTGCTCTTGTCGGAGGCCTCAGAGGCCTCAGGACTCGAGATCGCATCCGTCAAAACCATAGCTGTCGGAAGATTTCCCTCCCATTTGCAATTTGCAAAATGAGGTCGTGGGCATCTCAGTCCTTGCAATCAGCACGGGTTTGGCAACAATGGTGGGGACCTCATGCACATGCTGCACATGTAAATATCATCAAGAATCTGTTCTGACGCAGTGAAAAACACGGCTGACTGTCCTTTGCATTGAGTCATTGGCAGGTTTGTCGTCGCCAATATTCTGGGCAGCTTTCAAGGCTTCGCCTTCCTAATTGTCACAGCGTTGGTTGAGCAGGTAGTTGACAGGCTGTTCAAGTTTTAGCGTTAGAGACAACACATTTCAGTCCGCAATCAACTTCAATGTTTCGGTTTTGGGGCAGCGATGTCTGTCCGGGCCTCTCAAACACTGCAGATGCCGCTACAAAATGATGAAATTATGCTTGGGGCTCTCACATGGCACTGAAACCATGCCAGCACGAGTAGAGTCCTGCGATTTTACAACATGATCACACGCACCTCTCATGTGGTTGTCACTCTGTACAACTCAAAAGGTTTTCTTTCCCTCGCACCTTATTCTGTTTGCTTTGCCAGGTCGATGCAGGTAGCAGAGGCCACAAACCGGATCGGTGAGATCGTCTTCACTGTTCAGAGAGCCATGTCCATGAAAGTTCCAAGGTGAGTTTGTCGAAATTTGTTGCGCTCTTGTTGCCAGGCTGAACCCTTGGTGGTTGCATAGCTTTGAGTTCAAGGAGATGCACTTTCTGGACTCCGCGTTCGTTCAAATGAACGACTGTGGTTTTTCAGAAAACATATCCAAAGCTCACATATGCAGTTTCACCGCGCGTTGTTTAGAGAACCGTCCAATTATTTGCAGGGACGGGGGCAAACGCTCAGCCGCCCAATGAAGCTGTATGGCCTGCCATGACGCGTTGCAACTTTTTTGCAGCCGAGTTCGCCGCACCTCTGAACCTCTTTATTACCAAACATGCAAAAAGAACAAAAGCACCACATCCGAAAAAAAACAGCTGTTTTTCCTGACTGTCCCGTGTGCTTCAACTCTGGTTCGTTGTAGCGCTGGGGTTTCAGCAGAGTCCAGCTTGCCTCCCCTCGTTTTGGGACTGAAACCAACAGATACCCTTCCATTCTCGATCAGTGTTGGTTGCGTGATTTTTGACAGTCTGCTCTTTGCTGCTGGGGTTGTTTTCTTGCATGCAGCTTGGTCGCTTCATAATTTTCTAAGTTGGCCAGCTTCCAATTGAGCGTGGCCAAAGCAGCCATCATCCAACCAGCGGTGCGCAAAATCCAACCAGATCATGGCAGCAACGTTCCTTTGATGCTTGCAATGTCACTGTTCTAGGTTTCCAAGCAAACTTTGGCTGTGTCTCTCACGGTTTTTCCAACAATGCCAAGATTTATATGAAAACAAGTGTCTTCGAATCCTGCTGCGTCTTGCGCGCAGTTCGACTTGGAGGACATCATTGACAAAGGCACGGCGAAAGTACAGGAAAGATCTTTAAGGATCAAGGCACAACACGGTCCTCTTTGAATCAATCTGGATCTGCCAGGCACCCGCAGAAACCCCAGGAGGTGGGGTCTGGTACATAAGAACACTTTCGCAGCAATGGGGTGACACACCCATGTTTGGCGCATGTATACTCAATCTTTGCGAGTAAACGTTTCACACAGCATGGCGTGGGTCGTGAGTCAGACTGTTCGCTGCAGATCACTGCAGGTCGTTCATTTGCAGAGTGCAATTTTATGCAATACAATTCTCATTGGCTTGTAGGCAGTGGGCCCGCGTGCGGTCCATCGAGGCCGCGACTTGTCGTTTGGAGTCAGTCGTGAAACATGATGAAAATACTTTGCTGCTCGAAATTTGAACGACTTTGTGCCACACACTTTGCGTTGGTGTTTTCAGCATTTCAGGTGCACGGTCCAGATTCGAGGCCATCTCCTGCTCATCTCAAAAGTACTTTTTGTTAGATAAGGCCTTATATATATATATTTGCAGGCCAGATTTCAGCAGTCGCTTTATACGTTTGAATGGCAGGTCATATTCGCTTGCGCCAGACACTGGCAATTTGCACTACTTGGAAGCTATGGAGGAGTGGGTAACTAGAGTTTTGAACTTCTGTTTTTTTGCGTTCTGGCCAGGACTGCTGCTTTTTTGATGTCGTGACACCCCCGTATAATTCAGAGCAAGGCCGAGAGTGTACGTGTCTTGGATGCAAAGGCGTAGCGGCGTAGCATGGTTATCTGAAGAACTGCCATCCCATCCCACTGCTCAGATCAGGTATTATCAGCCCCAAATTGACTTGTCAAATGCCGTCGCCGGAGAGTGCCAGCCTCGACCCATGTATGCAGTCCGTGTGCCTTCGAAAAGTGTTACTTGTTCTGATTGCCAGAGGCGCTACGAAATTCAACAGCATTGGTGGTGGGCTCGGGCGAACACACTTGCATTCGCGTATTTGATTGATATGTTGCATTACAAATTTTACTTCTTTGATTTGCTCAGGCCGGAAAACTTCTACACGGAACCGCTCCGGTACAAGAGCAGATAAAACTTAGCAGAAAAGGATTGGCTGCCACTATATTTAGCAACGGTGTGCTTTGCAAGTCACGAAAGCTAGATGTGCTAGCTGAAGTTGCTCTTGCTTTAGCAAGGAATAGGCAGGCACCAGGACCATTGGAAACCCTGAAACTTTCCAGTTACTGTAGACCCCCCCCTGGCAGGCCCAGGTTCGATCCCCCCCTGGTCCCGCCCGAGCCCCCCCCCCGAGAGGAGATTTCCGACTGGTAGAGGGTCATCATCCTCATTTTCATCTTCATCCTCACCCTCCTCATCCTCATCATCCTCATCATCCTCTTCGTCCTCCTCATTGCTGATCAGCATCCTCATCCCCTGGTCCCGCTGGGCCATTGGTTTCCTGCAGGTATAGGGTCGTCCTCTTCAGTATTTCATCTTCAGGACGTCATGTTCAGTCAACCAACCAACAACTCTATAATATTATCATTATCGGAAACTTGCCGGCTTCCAAATGATCATAATAATATTCCTCCTCCTCGTCGTCATCATCAGCATCAGCATCATCGTCATCATCATCATCATCAATAAAATCCTCATCGACTCATCATCAATAAAATCCTCATCATCATCCTCATCCTCATCCTCCATCCCCATCCTCATCCTCATCCTCATTCTCATCCTCATCCTCATCATCGTCCTCCTCCTCCTCATCATCATCAAAATCTCCATCATTCGCAGCATCCACATCATCATCAACAACATCATCATCCATATCATCATCATACATATGTTGCATTGTCTCGAACATCATTATGCAGATTCGGGCTTGTATTTGGGGGGGCGTTGTTTTTTTTGATATTGCGTTTCTTTTGCTTACAACATTTGGCGAGAGACGATTACTGCATTGGGGGGTTTTCGCTTCCTGGACTCACTAGATTTTGCATGTTGCGCGCCGGCGCTGGCTGCAGCGCTGCTGGGCGCTGCCTATGGTGCCGCCGACGGTGGACGTCCGGCGATGCCAGGAGAGTCGGGATCTCCAAGGGCGTAGAACCTGGGAGGATGAGCTGAAAGAAACCATGGATTGGTGGAACATCCCTGGTTTATAACTGGTTAATGGATGTTAATGGATATTAATGGATAACATCCACATCATTAATTAGTGGATATTATATAATGGATATTAAATTCCATAAATCCCATTAATCACTGGATATTTAGTTGACTCATACCCACAAATGTGGGTAAAACAATGTCATAAACCATCCATGACTGGGAATGATAAACATACGCGCAAACCCCCCAGTTCGCCCGCACAACTTCTTAGGGATTTTGAAGGAATATAAATTCCCACCCCCGTTAAACTTCTACGTCATTGAAGATCTTCAATAAGGGTTAATTCTCCCACCCCCGTTAAACTTCTACATTCATTGAAGGCCATCCATACGAGTTTAATTCTCCCACCCCCGTTAAACTTCTATATTCATTGAAGATCTTCAATAAGGGTTCAATTCTCCCACCCGCGTTAAACCTCTAAATTCATTGAAGATCTTCAATAAGGGTTTTAATTCTCCCACCCCCGTTAAACTTCTACATTCATTGAAGATCTTCAATATGGGTTTAATTCTCCCACCCCCGTTAAACTTCTACATTCATTGAAGATCTTCAATAAGGGTTTAATTCTCCCACCCCCGTTAAACTTCTACATTCATTGAAGATCTTCAATAAG
>Ga0126342_10006943_pt1 | contig 20169 bp, 19 predicted proteins | sample Cyp1metagenome_FD_92528 | JGI IMG/M metagenome (GOLD analysis project Ga0126342, IMG submission 92528) | Coral microbial communities from Lord Howe Island, Old Settlement Bay, Australia - Cyphastrea 1 metagenome | ecosystem: Host-associated > Invertebrates > Cnidaria > Coral ...
CATATATATCATTGTTATATATCATATATCATATATCATTGTTGCATCCTCGTTGGGACGTACACTGCCGCGACACGATGATGACAGTCCCTCCGCAACTCACCTCTTCCCTTCCTTCTTTCTCCTACCCCGCTAGCTTTCGTCATCCACCCCCGGCCTCAAGTTGCCATCTTTTCCCTATAAAAATCCAAGATTTTCCCCATGTTTCTGGTATCTTTGCGGTGTCACCATCGCTTGAGACCAGGACCGCCTGACCTGGCCCTGGTGGCAGCTGGATGAGGAGGAACTGCTGCTGGAAGCCCCGACAGCGTTGCCGAGAGATGCGCTGCTGGCGCTGGTGCTGATGGATGAGGTGCGAAAAGCGGAAGGCAACGTGGGCGAGGACGGGAAGTCGGGAACCACCTGGGAAGCCTGGAACTGGATCTGGGAAAATCTGAGAAATTTGACTATGAAGGGAAAACTGAAAGTCTAAGTCTAAATATATCTAAATATTAGATTTGGGTCATGGAATGAGGGCTCTAAGTTTGAAAGCAAGAAAGAGAATGGGGCATTACAAGGGGATTATAGTGATCAAACAACTAAAATGGTAGAACTAGCGAATTTTCATGCGATATCCTCCAGACATCTCCAGAAATGGGTGTCCGAAAATTCGCGGGATGCTTTTGTAATTGGGAAAGTGACGAAGCACGGCTTTTCAGTTCATGGCTTGAAGCCTACTAAGAACGGGTAGCCCAAGAGATAACCCAGAACCCTGAAGACCTGAAGTTCTATATACAGCATTTTGTGTTGTTTCCCTTAATGTGGATATATGTGGATATATGATATACCCGCTTAGTCTTAGTGGTGCTTAGTAGGGAATGGGGGACTGGAATGATTGTTTTTTCTAGCACAGTTCATTCCCCCATTACTAAGCATCAGCAAGTAGTTTGTTTGTAGATGTTTCCAAGAATCACCAAGTCAGCAACTATTGATGATTGAAAAACATCGAAAAAGCCACGCCCTGCAGGAGTTCCTGAGCTTCCTCCGTGATGCCCTGTCCTCGTGGCACAGTGAGACGCTAACGCAGCTCTTCGACATCGATGCCATGACGGAGCTGTTGAGGTTTCTGTTGGATCCTTCGACTCCGCCAGATGAAGAGGAAGCTGCATCGCCAGGTGGACGACTTGGAATACTTTGGGGTTGGGAGAAATCGGAGAAACCCATGGGAAAATGGGGAAATTGTTTCGGACACCATCAAAAACCCAGCAGATTTTGTGGAAAACATGTAATTTATTGGTGAAACATTGGAGGTTTTGTTGGCATTTGTCCATGGGAGGGTACAGTATCACTTTGGTGTTCTCGTAACTCCAGGGTGCGCTGTCATTCATACTGTAGCCTCTTGCAAATTCACACAGCGATCGCAAATCACCCGTTCTTTTAAAGCTAAATCATGGTAAATCATTGAACTTAATGGATGGGCCAAGACTAGATGATCATCCCAAGATGGTGACACGGTCCGTGGCTTTTCCATGTCGATGTTGATATACAGCAAACATTCTACGGAAAGCAGATATGGAACAATACATAAATTATTCAGAAATAGATACATATTGTCATATTGTATGATATTTTATCTATATATATATCCATATAAAGAAACGGATCTAACAACATCTAACAACTGGAGGTTCTATACATCTACAACTCACATTTTGTTGGGGTCTCCATCTCACCAGGCATCTACCTCACCGAGTTCTTGTGCACCCTGGGGAACCTCATCGACCGCGGGGTCATGGAGGTTGCCGTGGGCACTGCGGAGACCTTGAAGCCCTTTGCGGAGTACTATGCCAGCAGGGGTGAACCGGATTTCACCGCGGATCGCATTCAGGCAGGTCTTGTTTTGTTGATGGTAGTTGATGCTTATGACTGACTCACGTAGCAAACTGGAAAATCATAGTGTTTAATAGGTAAATCATACTTATGTTTATGAAAAAACATGGGCCAGTTTCCATAGCTATGTACGAAATAGTTTATGGAATTACCAGAGGGTACGTTTTTCAAAAAAACTGGATGGATTGTAGCCGCAAAGCTCCAATTTTTGTACTGTTTTGGGGATTGGATAGGGATTGACAGATTTTGCCCAGGGGGATTTTGCCGTTGATTTCCGGCGGCCGGTTTTTTTTTGAGGGGTTGGACGTCGCCCAACCAAAATTCCCCATGTTTCAAGATTATAACATGTTGTAACTCCTCATTGTTTGATAGTTGTCTCCCAATTTTTGATGCTCAACTCCTTTTTTTGATGCTTAAAACACACATCATATCATCATAGATATTCAGCTTACATCCCAACTTCATAGATTACCCTCTGGTAAAACTAACATAGCTATTGAAAATTACCATTTATATTGGATTTACCCAGTGAACATGGTGATTTTCCATAGTTTTTTGTATGTTTACCAGAGGGTATCATGAATAATTCTCCAGCTTCCCAATTTTTTGCCGTCTTACTGCCATGACATCTCCCAGAAATGCCAGGTCTATGAGGCGGAGCCCGATGAACTTCATGAGCGGCAGGTGGTGCCAATGTTCAACATGGTGGCGCTTGGGTAGCAAAACCCCACTTGGTTACGCTTTGAAACTGGGGATTTAACAGTTTGCTATTGAACATTCCCCATTTATAGTTGATTTACCGAACTTAAAGATGGTGATTTTCCAGTTCGCGAACTGTGAACGTTTACCAGTTATGGGTAGAAACTGGGGAGTCTCTAACTAGGGTGATGTTGATAGCCTCTGGTTATTTAACATAGCCATGGTATAGATGGCCCATAGAAATAGATGATTTTCCCAGCTATTTGCACCTGCATTTATTTTGGGGATTTTCCATAGCTATGTTAGTCATAACCAGATGGTAAATATGACTATAAGTATCATACACTATGGTTATTATAGTTATAAACCAACTATTTCTATGGGCCATCTATACCATGGCGAACTGGCAATGTCATGACCAGATGGTAAGCCAGTGATGTATCGAACTAGTTTCCTGGAGGATCAAGCCCCCGGATTCCTAGGGTTCAGCTATGGTTAATAGATTTTTGACCCCAGTTACTTAACTAGTTGCGAAGTCTGGTGATCCTCCAAGTGGTGAAAACAATTCTCTTGGTTTATGCCGGGAACATTTGGATTCTCTGGGATTTTCAAAGGATTTCGTGAATGATTTCAGGTTGGTAAATAGGTTTGTTCACCCGGTCTGATTCCTGGGCACGTAGATTTTGTGGTAAAGCCTGCCATAAGCAACTCCCATGACTCGGGGATGGTTGAAAGAACAACCCAGAAAAATAGTGATGTCGGGGATGGTTTATTGCATTGGGTTTTACCACATGATAGTTTCTTTTCAAATCTATATGGCTAAGAATAGAGTTCCCCTGAACAGCTTCCATTAAAAGATGATTCTCCCGTTCTGAAAAAAGTAACACACCCACACACCCCACTTCTTTGTTCTTGAACTTCCATGATCTTCGCAGCTCTAGATTCACCGATGATTCTCCCCAAGAATTGCAGACAAATCCTGACTTTTCCGTGAGAGTTTTCAAACAATCACGTCAATCCCAAAATAAGATGGTCAAGAATCATTGATTTGTTATTTTCTCATTGGCCAATCCATCATTTGGGGGATCCAGAAGGACTTAAAGCTTTGATATGTCGTATTCTTGGTCATACATGAAAAGCTAGACAAGAATCAGCAAACCTAGAATCAATACACATCCAAGACTATCGAAGTTTTTTTTTGTGAAAGAGATCCATTCCATCAATGCATAGGAAACAGTTTATATCTATATGTATATTTCACTCATGGATTTGCGAAAAAGATCCATCAACCTTTGCATAAGAAACACTTAAGAAACATGTTATGTTGTTCACACACATTATATGTGTATATGTATATATCTATATAAATAATAACAATAACAATAATAATAACAATCATAATATTTTTCATAATATACATCATATTGATAATAGTGATAATAGCAATAAATTACTATATAGATTAAATTATAGATATACAATGTGCCCCCCCAGGTATAAGATGGTTTATAAACCCCATGAACTATAGCTATAAGTATCATACCCTAGTTATTGGAGTCATGTTCACCAACTTGGCTATCGCTTGGGGGCCCCACATTGTGTATGTATATATATATGTTCACTTGTGGATATAATAGAATAATATTGATAACAATGAACATCATATTGATAATAATAGTAATAACAATAAACAAGAACTATATATATATAGAAATATTGTCCTATTCTATCTGTTGACCTGGCAATCCTGAATTTTCTATCTGCTGGTTACTTACTATATATATATTTCCCCTGCAGATCAAGGCTTTGGTGGAGCACGTGGACTTTCTCCAAGCCAACTGCGCCGCCAAAGCGGCGCTGGAGACGATCTTGCGGCGCGTTGCGGAGCAGCGAAGCCAGAGCTGAGACCGGGGTCGGTCCCGTGAACAACGGGACGCTTACCGTGAAGAACCGGGGGTTCACCGTGAAAAATGGGGATTTTACTGTGAGACATGGGGATTTGACCGTAAAGCATGTGATTTTATCATCAAACATGATGATTTCATGAAAAACGGGGAGTTGAGAAATGGAGATTTCACCATGAAAATATGGTGATTTTGTGAGAAGAAATGTCAAATAAAGATGAATTTACCATCAATAAATGATGATTTCACCATCAAACGTGTGATTTCGTCACTGAACGATTGCACTTGAATGAAACAACAACGGAATTTACGTCAAAGTGATTTGACCCTCAGGATTCAACCATGAAACGTGGTGATATAAAGAAGACAAAGACGCAAGCAACGTTGAAGTTGAAATTTGAACTGGAAAAACATATTTAATCACAGAAAAAGGGTTTGAACCAACAAACAAATTGTGGATATTTAGGACAATTTTTCAAACATCCTGATCCATGACTTTGTTTTGACCATTAAATTCGGGTTTTCACCATCAAACATGTGGATAAACTGTGGATATGATATAGTCCAATTACTGAGCAAAGACGATCAAACATATTGGGGATAGTCATTGATAAATGATGGTCGGTTGATTGATTATTTTGTGGAGCATGAATTTGGGAATCTGCACCCTATGAACCACATATTAATATGATTTTAAAGTTTTTGACCCTCCTCAGTTCTGTGTAAATTATAGCGACCTCACTGGCGAACGTGCCAGGAGTATCACCAGATTGGTTGATGGTTTCAAGGTTTCAAGCGTCGGACTCGTAGCTGGAAATGTGGGGTTGAGCTCCAAGAAGGGGAATACGAATGGCTGTGGTTGGAAAATGGCCCATAGAAATAGCTGGTTTACCTATTAAAAATGGTGATTTTAACCATGGCAAACTGTGAATGTCATAACCAGAGGGTATTGTTGATTTTTCTCCGCTTTTTAGTGGGAAGATGATCCCCAAAAAACCAACCAACTAGGAATTCAATGGAGAACTCTCTGAAATGGGAGTGGCTCCAAATGATCCCACAATGTGGAGGCTGAGAGTCACCACATGCGGCTTGGTTTACCCAACTGGTGTTCTCTGAAAATGGATGGCATCACATCTTCAAGTTTCTGGCAGCTCACTAGAAGTACCCTCTGGTAAACTAACATAGCTATGGAAAATCACCATTTTTAATGGGAAAACTCACTATAAATGGCCATTTCCAATAGCTACGTTAAATTACCAGAGGGTACTCTTCATGCACAATGCTTTGCCCCAATCAGCCACTTCCACCAGCCAAGTACTCATTTCCTTGCGGTTTTCGCAGCGCGACAATGCGAATCCATGCATTGTCCCAAGGACGATGCTGGACAGACTTGAAGAGCGGCAAATGAAATAGCAGTGTTCTGTAGACCTCCGGTGGGTGCATGGTTTGATTGTGTGGGTCGATTTCTTGATTTCTTGCAATCCATTGATGGAGGAATATGCAATCCATTGAGATGAAAGACTGTTTCTTTTGGGGAACTAAGGTGGACAATTTCTTGGTAGCTCCGACTAATTACCATTAATTAAATTATTGCCATTATTGCCAATCAACTACTATATGATAATACTATTACTAGTACTATAATATGGGGTATCACCAAAATAACATTATATACTAATGTTGGTGAAGCAAAAATAAACAATCCCCACTTTCACCATAAATAGGTGGTATGTTCACCATTCCCAGTCATGGGTGGTTTATGGCATTGTTTTACTCCCATTACTATCAGTAACCATCATTAACCATCATTTATTAACCATCATTTATCAACATATATTAACCATTATTAACCATTATTAACCATTATTAACAATTATTAACCATTATTAACCATTAATGGTTACTCACCATAGTTATTGCCACATCTGACATGTCGCTTCCTACCAGGGGGGGCGACCTCCTCCAGGCCCAGAGTGGTCCCTCTTGGCGGCGCGCATGGAGTTCGACCGCATCGGTGTTTTCTGGCGGGACCGGGGCTGGTGAAAGTGGTGGAAATGCCCTGACTGGTTTTCCAACAAGGGATGGGGATGTCATACTGATTTCATGGGAAAGTTCATCTTTTTTTGTTTGGAACGAATATATATATATACACATATACATACATATATATATATATATATACATATACATACATATATATATATATATATATATACATATATACACATATATATATATGGTCATTTTTGATGGCACATGTAGTTACTAGGTGGGATATCAGGAAACCAGAGACGTGCCAAATGTAAGGGAAACATGGTCAAATCGCAATCAATACTCGAAATATAGTAAATCAATGTAAAACATACTAACTGAGTCAAACTGCAATCATGAATTAGACATTAATTACAAAATCGTGCTAAGTAAATCAATCCTAAACTTGGTTTCTGCAGGGAACATGGCAGGTTTAACCTTCTAAGAATGACCCGCTGGTTTACTTGTAAATGTCCCCAACTATGGTTCTCTACCAGTCAAAAGAAAGATGTCTGGTCCAACATTGCACGGAGCAAAAGCCGACTCGAAGCCATTCTCAATTTGAGTGGTGGGTGATTTTGCTGGCTAGCACCTGGATTCCAGGATTGTTATGGGCTATGGGATGGCCAAATGGGCTATGGATTCGATACATTTTTAATGAGGTTTGTACCCTCTGGTTATGTCAAAATAGCTATTGAAAATGGTGATTTATAGTGGATTCACCCATTAAAAATGGTGGATCTTTCCATAGTTATGTAAACGTTTACCAGAGGGTAATATGTTAATGTATGTTGTAGTATAATATAGATCAATGATGATCATGATGATATTAATGGAGGTTATAATCGAAGTCATACATACATAGGAGTATTCCAAATCATCCAAGTTATGGATGACCATGACTTAGTATTGAAAGCAATGGTGACTTGGGGATACAGTACCATGAACTCAGCTTCACATGCGCAGATGAATGCTTCTCCGCTTACCTTGAATCTAGGCCAAGTCTGGTAGTACAGAAGCTGAACATGAAGATGCGGACATGCTTAATCTTTAGTACAAGATGGCTAGCACCACAACAACACAGAGACTACATGACTTCCATGACTACATCTTCTAAAGCTGGCTTCAAACAATGCTGCAAGATTTTGAAGCATGTGAGCCTGAGAAATCTGATTTGGCAGAGACCGTATGATTTCAAATTCCTTGGGGACTATGATACCCAGCAACTATCTAAGAATAGGGAGACTCCAGATTCTAAAGACTGTTCCAAGCCAATTCCATTTGGACGTTTGGACTGTTCCAAGAGTTTCACACTTCCTACCGTAGCCAAGCCATCTCCAACAGCTTTGCCATCAAAAACTCCGATCTGATGTGGCCGCAGCAGTGCCATGGGAGAACAGCAAGCGGCACAGCAACCTGCAGAGGCCGAGGGTCGCAGATGGGAACCCAGAAAATATAAAAAACAAGTGAGAAATGAGGGGAATCAGTAGTGTTCCAGGTGATGAAATTCCAATGTCAGGACAAACACAATTTCAGAAGATGGGCAGTTCACCTTCCAGCCACAACCAGGACTAGGAATTAGGCATCCCGCATTCGAGCATGGTTCAGCTGCCTCAAAGCACCTCTTTTGGGAAAGTAAGTTAAGGTGAAATCTCCATGTTCCAACGGTGTTGCGACATGTTTTTTGACCCCCGAACCTCTGAAGCTACATGCATTCTATATCTCTCTCTCTCTCTCTACCTACCTACCATATATATGGGCGAAATTTCAGGGGATATGCGCCCAAGTTCTCTGGCTGTAAACCTCCGTTCGACCTGGGGAACCTGGTTTAAAATGATTGTTCTCCCTCAAAAACGGCACACTTGTGATCAGTACCGCACTTGCCAAGTAAACTACTGTACCAAGTGGGTTAACGACTAAAAAGCCTAGTTCAATTGGTCACTCAACTTATGTAGCAAGTAGAAACGTAGTTCAATTTCAACTATAAACCCATATGACACCATGTAATACCCCTATATAGATATATAATATACAATCCATTCTTTATCCCACATTGGTTACCCATTTAAAGTAGAACCCCCACCTTCCAACCATTCCAACTTTCTCCCGCTACGGCTAGGAGGATGGCGGGCCCAGCTTGCTCCAGCGGTTTTTGAACATCGGCAAGCGCTGCGTGGGCATCTTCGCCAAGAGTTCGCCGCCCGAGCCAAACCCGGAGGCAGCTGGACACCATGGGAACCCTCCAGGGATGGTGGGGGGGGGTCATGTTTCACACGGGATGCGTAGAATCACAGGAGATGTGTTCAGATGTTTTTTTTTTGATATCTCAAAAGCATCCAAAAATGATTGTGACATCATCATTTCTGTTTTTCTTCGGGTGAATTTTAAATCATCCTATGATGGAATTTACTGAAGTGGAAAGGGAATCGAAGGGATAGACAACTCGATGGGTGAAAACCAGCAATGATGGTCAACTGGTGAAGTACATGAACAAATGGGTCAAGTCAGACTTGGGTGCCTTCGGAAACACCTCAACAATTGACTTCATAATTAGATATAATTAGTGACTATTGGAACAGTGAGCTAAACTATTTAACATGCGCATATTAACAATGTCTCGTTTATATCGTTCGGTGATTCCCCGGGTGAACTCCGAAACAATGGGCTGCAGGGGTGTGATCCCTTACCTGAATTACAACGGAAACTTCGTATGGACCCCAATCATATACCTTCTGGTAAACTAAGAGTTTGCTATCGAAAATGGTATTAGTGAAAGTATATAGATTATATATTTGCCTGCAAACAATGGTGGTTTTTCCACTTCGCAAACTGTGACCAGCGGGCAACAACCCAACTGTTCGTCTTACTCTGCTGTCACAGGTGGCTTTATATTTGGAATCCATCAATATCCAGCAGAGGCACTTGCTGCTTGGAGCAACTTTTCCCATGCCCCCATTACGATGGCTGCTGCTTTTCCCATCGAAAAAAAAGGCGGGTTTTCAGAAAAAATCTCCCAGAGGGTTTCCCTGGAAAAGGAGACTTCTATTGTTTCAAAGGAAAACCCGTGGTTTTTCCTGCAGAATTTCCAAACAATCCATTGAGGCCTGTTTTGACGATTTTTACCGGTGCTAAGGTTGACGATCTACAACGTCTTCCATGCGACTTGGCGCCAAAAAGCGCTGACCTACATGGGCAAGCTATCCATGAATCATATGAATGGTTTACCAATCCATTTTCATTGCTAAATATATTTATTATAACCGGAGTCCTAATACCCATTGATTACATCATATTACTATACATCCATGAATAATGAGAGTATGATTGCAATATATTGCAATGATTGACTGATTGGTAAATTGTAGACCTTTGATGTCCTATCGGTCCCATCATAGTATAGTAATATGGGGATTATCAGGGTGAAGCAGCGCTTCCAATCCCATCCAAATATGGGGGGGATTTGTGATGCGCACCGCAATGGGTCGATGGTACTGAGATACCCTTTGGTAAACACACACACACAAAATCACAAAAAGCTATGGAAAACCAGCATTTTATTCAGTAAATCATCGAACTATCGGGTCATGTTTTACAGCAGTCACTGTTAGTTTACTGGTAGATGCCACGACGTTTCCTCCCCAGGTGGATGCTTCAGTTTCTGATCATGGGATTTTTCTGTTAGAAAAATAAACATTTCTATGAAACATCCATCCCAGAAAATTGCATTTTTTGAAAAAAACCTATGACACTTCCACTCTTCCCATGAAACTTCCCATCTTTTTGGCTCGTTAGTCCCAATCCCTGGTGGCCATGGTGGTGTGCAGAGGCCTTGAAGGGTCTGGAGGAAGATGATTCCTTCTACACCACCGTCTATGCGGTGAACGCCGAAGTCCTTCCTGTGCCCTGGCGGCGGAAGTAGGACAAATGGCGATTTAACCTGGGGATTCTCATGGGGACTTGAAGATTGGTATACTGCAAGAATGGGGGCGTGATAGGATATGTATATTTATATATATATATATATAATTTATAATTATATATATATATATATAACTTTGTGATAGAATGTGATAAAACCAATCATAAGCCGCATCCTAATTTTTACCGGCACCATTTTTCAGCTGGAGCTGCTACATAGCCACTGTCATTTTTGCCGGAGAAGTTGATGTTCCAGTTAGAGGAGATCCAATATTGACGCCTTGCCGCCACGGCTGGAAACTGATTCTCCCTCAAAAACCTCGCCCGATGACGTTTAGCAATGGGGAAACTGATTGAATGGCGGCAAATCTTGCAGGTTTAGATGCGATTCCATTGGAAATTCTACCGGAAATTCCATGGAAGGTTTCCAATCCATTTGAAGTTAATCTTCAGTATTCTCCACCCTGAGAGCTGGTACATTTAGCACTTCAGCGTCTCGAAAATCACCAGCTCCCGGACGTCAGGTGTTGATTGAAGATCGGAGGAAGTGGGTCCTGAAGCTGTTGAAATGCATCCTCAAACTGGGCGACTGCGAAAGGGAAGCGACCTGGGACAAGTTCCTCTGGGCGTCTCGGCAGAGGAGATCAGATGAGAAACTGGGTCAGCAACCCAGAAATAGATTAACATAGATAGATGATGGAGAAGATGGAAACCTGGAAAGTACACAGTAAGGTATGTACATGACATCCCGGAGACACTCTTTTCCTGAGCTTTTTGGCAAGCCTATTGACCATCGCTCGTGAATGGTAGGTGAATAGCTTGGTCGATGATTTGTCTTGAAATGGTGACAGGAGATAAAAAGGCGGGGTAAGCGAAAATGACAACGGAAACCACGGTCTTGAGTTTTATAAGCTCAATCCTCCTTTTTGGTTAGAATCCCAAAATTTGGTTAGAATATAATCCCATATTCCCCAATATGGTGCCCAATTTTGTTTCTGGTTGACATCCCATGTTTGTTTTCGTTAAATCATCCATACTGTGGATGGAAAGAAGTCCTAGACTTGGTAGGATGGGCAAAATCCCATTACAATCCCATCATATGTTTATAACAATGTTCATAATATTGGGATTCCAATGAAACACCATTGGCATTCCAAAATTCCAAAAAATAACTATAGTCCCCGTGTTTCATTGGAATCCCAATATGAAAACCGCATCACGGGTGCAGGATGCCACCTTGCCTTGTCGCCCGCCAGGTGATGTTACGCTTTTGTTCGTTGAACAAAGTGGAGCTGGCACAGGCCTTGTTTCTCTGCATCTTGCGCATTCGAGATTCCACCACGTAGCTCGGAAAAGATGTTTCAGCCTGTTTGTCACTTGTTTCAGGGAGTTCTCAAGTCATCATGGTTTTTGTGATGGTACCCTCTGGTAAACGTTAACATAACTATGGAAAATCACCATTTTCAATGGGTAAATCCACTATAAATTGCCATTTTCAATAGCTATGTTAAATTATCAGAGGGTATGTGTTTTTCCCATGGTAGTCTTCTACATGGGCTGTCAGATGGGCAAGACTGGTTGATGTTTTGGGTAATCAATTCATCGGCAAAACAGGCGGAATCCGGGCGAAGCGGCAAACCGGGGATACACATCGTCCCCACAAGCTGTCACTGGGGGTCGTTGGTGTCTGGGTTAGTGAAAGCCCAGCTAAATGAATCACAAAACAAATCGTGGACTTAGATACAATCACCAGGCTTACTAACTATAGCTAGTTAGAATATGTTCGAGTTTGTGGGATGATCCTTTCAGTTATATACTTAAATTGGCATGGCTTCGAAGTTGTTTTTCCACTTACGGTGGTTTTTCTAAATCCTGTGATTTTTTCCTTGGTGAATTAGTGTAGCTCATGGTGGATCTCCAAACAGGTCCCCAGTAAACTGGGTCGCCATGGCCAAAGCGAAAACATGTGGAACGACTCATGGGTACCCTGTTGTCAAATCATATCCTAGTATTTACATGTATTTAAATTATATAACACTTACAAGAGTCAATCCTATCATCTATACAAATCTATCCAAGCATAATCGTTTTTCACGGAGGTATCACTACATCCGCTACTACGAGCTGGGTGAGTTCTTTGCCATCTATCGCAACTGCCCTGTGCGATCCTTTGATACGGCCCCTTGGATCCCGTAGATGCTATGCCGGCGACATGGGGATTCAAGAATTTTACAATGGTTAAAATAGGATTGAACGATATTTAACGGGGATTTCATTGGAATTCGCGGAATTTTATGGGGATATCAACTTAGGGATTGAATGGAACTTCATGGGATATAGGATGCTATGGGATGTGTATCTAACACTAGCGCTATTTGGGCGTGTCTGGAAATGATCGATTAACACCCAATTGATGGCAATCTTAAAGGGAAAACCATGGAAAAACTGGGTTTTATCAATGGGCGATTTTTTTTTTATCATCTTCGCGTTGGTTAATCCACCCTTCAGGTGACATGTTGTTTTTTGTGACCATCTCAAGCAAACCCTCGCATTCAATGGATCAAACTTTGCTCGTTTCTGGATTCGGAGACCTTCAATTTGGATCAATTTGGTCAGTAAGGTGCCAGAGCTTGTTAGCCAATTTGGTGCACATAACTACTGACATAACTAAGGTCTATGGATGTTTATGGATGTTTATGGTAGAAATATCTATCGTTCATGGGAATGATCAGCAAACATAACTGGGGGCCCCCGAGCTACTGGTCGCTGTGTCCCTTTGTTCCGCACCATCTTTTTGTGTTTGTCATCCCCAGTTTGGTTCATTGCCCAACTTCCATGGCTTACCAACTGGCCACCTGACCATCATTTATCACTTGTACCATCTTGTACCCCATTTATCACTATTTATCAATTGATGATCTTGATGCTTATCCACTTCTGGCTTCAGAATCCAAAACATCTGCCGAGGCGGACATCAACTTTGACCTCCTGCCCACCAGAAGGCGGTGGATTTTTGGGATCATCTACGGGAAAAAACTCAGCATTTTGCCAGAACTTAGGGGTCAATCCCAGATTTTTTGAGGTCCAACATCTGTATACTGGACCTGGGATATTTTACCATGAACTTGCCAATCATGGATCACAAATGATTGGTCATTCATAGGATCTGAAAACGCCTAAAACTGTCCATGTGACGAGGCATTCATCTCTGTTTTTAAGCGTTACTTAAGTCATCGATTTTTTTTTGATGTCATTATCATGCAAATATATGGGCCTGATTGTTGTTTTGGCTGATTAAATTGTCATCTCTCGTTTGGACAAGCTTTGGTTTTGTTGGTTAAACCATGTTAAACCATTCGGGTTCAACAGTTGGGAGTGAAATCTTTCCACCTTGCCATATTTTTTTTGGGGGAAAAATGGATCATCCATCAAATCATCAACATATTGGGGTGTAGGAACTACCCCTTTATGGTCTCGGACATCCATTCCCTTCTGAAGTCCGGGGTTGATGGCCTCAGGGTTTCCTGAAATGGGGGTACTTCCAAATCATCCAAATTTTCGTAGGATTTCCATGGATTTTCCCCTATAAATCATCCGTTTCCCATCCATTTTGAGGTACCTCCATTTCAGGAAAACCCCCCATGAAAACCGACTTGGCAGGTACTATGCCTCCGACTTCGCGGAACTTCTCATGAGCATCTCGGGTGAGATTTCGCAGGGAGGGGAGGTGGGTTGGACAGGTTTTGACCAGCGAAAATTGGGGATTCAACTGACTAAACTAGATGAAAGCAGCAGGGGACTTAAGTGACTCAACTATCAAAGATAGCTTGGTGATGGGTAGTTTCATAAACCACATCACGCCCACCATTTTTGGTGGGAATATTTGTTAAGCACCTCAAAAGAATATTTTTTTGCAGATTGGTCAATTTATATACCTTTATCATTCTTTATCTACCAATTCAACACACCCTGGTAGCTCGGGTGTTAGGAGCACCCCATGTTGGGAAGGTTTCGTTTTAGAACGCGGGATAATACTCAATTTGAAACGCGACTTTATTACTCATTTTGAAACGCGACTCACTCTGTGCCATGGTTTCCATGGTTTCCATTTTTCTCTGCGGTTTTCCATGGTTTCCATGGTTTCCATGATGTCTGTGCGGTTTCCATGGTTTCCATGGTTTCCATACTTTCTTTGCGGTTTCCATGGTTTTTGTGGTTTCTATGTTTTTCTGCGGTTTCCATGGTTTCCATGATCTCTTTGCGGTTTCCATGGTTTCCATGGTTTCCATGATTTCTTTGCGGTTTCCATGGTTTCCATGGTTTCCACGATTTGTCTGCGGTTTCCATGGTTTTCATGATGTCTTTGCGGTTTCCATGGTTTCCACGGTTTCCATGATTTCTTTGCGGTTTCCATGGTCTCCATGGTTTCCATGATTTGTCTGCGGTTTCCATGGTTTCCCTGTTGTCCAAGATTTCTGTACGGTTTTCATAGTTTGCACGGTTTCCATGATTTCTATGCGTTTTCCATGATTTCTGTGCAGTTTTTCATGGTACATGACTGTTTAACTCCACGCGCAGTGGCGCTCTTTGTCGGATTGATGGCGCGCTAACGTAGGTGAAGATTCATATACCAGGAGTACCGCGCAAGGAAGAGGCCTGGCTATTACTACAAGTTCCAGTGCAAGTCTTGTGCCTCTTGCAAGTGGCGTGGCTATGCAACGTATGATCGGACTACAAAACAGAGCGTCTTCGTTGCGAACTCTTTGGAAAAGCATTCTGGCAAAGACAAGAAGTGGGGCACCAAAGGCTTGACGCAAGTTTGCAAAGATGTTGTTCGACAAGTGGTCCATCAGCTCCTGCCATTCAAACCTCTATTAACTATGTCTCTTCATCTTCACATCCTCAGCTCTTCACTTTCAGATCTCCATCTTTAAACCTTTCTCTTCCATCTCCTCACATCTGAAGATCTTTACCCCTTCATGACATACAAATATAGTTTAAATACTTGATTATATGTTACTGGGTCTTTGTCCAAACGCTTTCGGGCCAACTGTTGTCTGTTGTATGGTGTGATAGAAAAAATAATCCGATAGTATGGGCTGTAACCTACATATAATGTGAGTTTCCATTCTGCAATGCCAGGCTCTTCACGGCGCTGGACTGCAGCCTAAAGAGAAACATGTCGCGGTCTTCTTGAAGAATTGTCGTGTGCGTGAGAAGAAGTTGAAAGGCAAGGGGAAGCACAGCCAGACAACGTGGAATCTGGCAGATTTTCAACTTTTGGCGCAGACCATGAAGTCAGTGAAAGACAAGAACTTGCACAATCAAAATGGATTGCTTCTAGCCAATGCGCACCTGAAGGATGAGTTTCTATGCGTGACCTTGGTAAACCCAGTGTTACTCAAGGCACTCTGGCAGAAAATGCGCAACAAATCGTTTGTGAAAGCTGGGTCTGATGGAGTCTACCGGCTTACCAATCAGTCATTCACCTTTGCAACTTTCGGATTTCTTCTGAAATCAGCAGGCGGTGGGAGTGATTATCACCATTCTGGAAAGTCTAAGCATGTGTTTCCAACCACCTACCGGGAAGCCTTCTATGCCATCATGAAAAGCGAGCATCAAATCACATATGGCCGTCTATTTTCCGACTTTGACTTGGTGATGGAAGCAGTTCTGAATGTTCCGAACTTTTGCGCCACTGTTGGCCAATTTCACGCAGATTTCCATGGTGGCTTGATGATTGCTGCCCAGAATCACTACAGGCTGGCCGGGCTTGTAAGCTATGAGGCGATGTTTATCATGGTACAGACAGACAGGCTTTAGTATCGATCTAGACTATTCCTTGGGTAAAGTCGGAAGTAGAGGCAGTAGAGGCATGACAGACATCTACGATCGTTGCTTTTCAAAATCATTGTGTGACATTGTCATGACTCGTCTTCTCTTGCCTTGGTCTATACGTTCAGTTTTCTCATTTGACGGCTCTGTCTCCTGACAGGTGTGCTGTCTATGGCGGCGATTTTTCACACGCCATGGGCAACGTTCGACCACCCAAGGGGTTGAGAAGTGACGATGAGCAGAGACCATGGAGGAAAGGAATGATCACTGTTCTCCGGCAGGCTTTGCAGGATCCCAGTTGGTTAGATCGTTTGGAGAGCGTCATCTATGGCACACGCTATCTCACGTGGCCTCTGTTCAATTTTGTGTGGGAACAATGCTTGGGAGTGCTCACCGATTGCGGAGAGACCCTGGCTGTTCGGAAACTCACCCAGCATTATTTGCACAAAGACAATGCGTCGGGCCACTGGAGAGCACACTGGTGCTGTGCGTCACTCCAACCAGGGAGTTATGTCGGGTCGCAACCGCAGGCCAAAGACTAAAGAGGATATGTGTTTGATTCATGGTTTTTGTAGAGAATACTATATTGATTTCTGACGAGTCTTTGTATACATGTCGTGAGGCTTTCTCTTTGTGAATTCAAGCGAATTTTAAGGGCTGTGCTGATGGAGTCTTTGTTTTTTTGGCTTGAAACAGCCACAGCGCAGGAAAGTTTCCACAGGCATCGTCTTAGACCTGCGTTGAACTTGAAAGTACCTGTTGCGCAGCTATTGGATGAGCTGAATGAATTCTCCAAGAGTCGTGCAATAGAAACTGCCAATCACGATGTGACTATGTCGACGCCCCGATGGGAACGTGGAGTAGCACATATAGAGCCGATGCAGAGAAGTACATGCAGGGAGGGCACTTTGTGAGCGACTCAGATTCCGATGGCAACTTGTACCTGGCTATGCGAGAGGATCCGCAGAGCTTGGGGCTGACCAAGCAACTGGGATGCATGTGTCAATGTTTGTATTTCTTTAGTTGCAATACATTTTCTTGTTTGGGGCTAAGTCATTACATCAACAGGAGCGTAAGAGGAAAAAAAAACCAGAAGCCATTATGTCACGATGCAGGACCCCTCTCACTGCAACTGTTCTGAAGCAGTTGAAGCGGATAATTGCTTTGAGAGATACGGAGGAGCTTCCAGAAGAAGTTCTGCGTGCTTTGGGATGTCGATTGGAGCGAAGTGTTGAAGCCTTGGAGAGTAATGTCGCAACGCTCCGCAGATGGTGTATATGCATCATTGGACCAGGGGCACAGAAGCATTGGCAACAGCAACCAGCAGAGGGCGCGGCGCCCGATGTTGCGGATCATACATGTGGCCGTTGCTATTTATGCTTGGAACATGCCACATACGGAGGCTGCTCGCATGTGTATGTGGGATTTCGCATCAAAGGTGTGCTACAGGACCTGCTGGCTGAAACTTACATCACTTCCCTCCTAAGACTTTCTAATTGCATAATGGCATATGTGTCCCTGTGGGCCCCACTCGTCCGAATGATCCTAGAAATTCTTCACATAACGGCGTTCTCATGTTCATTGCAGGAGGAGCAGCCTTGGCCAGACCCGAAGAGGCGTCCAAAACGCAAAAGAGATGGTGTTATCTTGACACCAACCAAACCGCGATCAGAAAGTGCTCCACCAACACCGTCATGTCGCAGCCAAAGCGCAACCACGGAACTGTCTTTGCGTCTGAAGCAGTTGTTGCGCAAGCACAACATGGCCGTGTACGAGAAGATGATGGTCCAATATGCTCTGACTGAAGATGAACTACAAAAGTGGGACCTACCGTCTTTGATGATGCTTCTGCGGTCGCCGGCTGCAGCAACGAGACTTTTTTTGGAAGATCTACACCGGCAGGCCTGCGACAGTAGGCACAAGGAGATGTATTAGCTATCTAGCAACAGCAACGCATTTTTATTGATGCAGTCGTCAGAGAAGACACATCATCAGGTAAGTGGACAAGGATATGTTAGATGAGATTGCATCATGCATGAGACGCGGTTCGAAAGCAACCCGTTTTTGATTCACTGTAGGACACGGAGGCGGATTCAGAGACCATGCATGGAGCGTCAGCAGAGATTGCAAATGAGGACGCTCGACACCGGCAGGCCTGCGACAGTAGGCACAAGGAAATGTATTAGTTATCTAGCAACAGCAACGCATTTTTATTGATGCAGTCGTCAGAGAAGACACATCATCAGGTAAGTGGACAAGGATATGTTAGATGAGATTGTATCATGCATGAGACGCGGTTCGAAAGCAACCCGTTATTGAATCACTGTGGGACACGGAGGCAGATTCAGAGACCATGCATGGAGCGTCAGCAGAGATTGCAAATGAGGACGCTCGACACCGGCAGGCCTGCGACAGTAGGCATAAGGAAATGTATTAGTTATCTAGCAACAGCTGCGACAGTAGGCACAAGGAAATGTATTAGCTATCTAGCAACAGCAACGCATTTTTATTGATGCAGTCGTCAGAGAAGACACATCATCAGGTAAGTGGACAAGGATATGTTAGATGAGATTGTATTATGCATGAGACGCGGTTCGAAAGCAACCCGTTTTTGATTCACTGTAGGACACGGAGGCGGATTCAGAGACCATGCATGGAGCGTCAGCAGAGATTGCAAATGAGGACGCGCACCCCTCGCCTTTTGCGGGCTGGCCCGTGGGCTTACTTATTACAAGTAAAGATGACCAGGTCACACTAAAAGGTAAGTCCGACAGGAAAGAAGTGGATTTGTTGGGATAAGAAGTAATTGTTGTTGCCATTGTGCCGTTGGAGGACCTGCGGAAAATGAAATCCGAGACCTTGAGCCCGGTGGAAGAGGACATCGTTCTGTGTTTGGTTCTGCGAGACATGTACTACGTTGAGATATTTCCCACCTTAAGAAAAGAACATACTGGTTTGGTGACACCTGACAGCATAATCAAGAATCTGGTCACATATGCCACCTGACAGTCAGCCTCTAAAGTATGTAGTAAGCCGGGTGCAATTTATGAACATTCGATCTTCCAAGCGAGCTTCTCGTCGCAATCGGGGGGCATTTTTGAACAGCTGATCTTCAAAAAAAAACGCTGGTGCAATATTTTCACACTTTCGGTTTCCGGATGAGCTTCTCGCCGCAACCGGGTACACTTTTTGGACTCGTTGTTTCCACCACCGTTCTTCGCGCCCGCCGCTTTACCAACCCCACATCGTGACTATCCTTGACCACGTAACTACAGAAAAACAGAGCTTTTCGCGCAAGTCCTATCCTTCGCAGGCTCTTTTTCCCCGCATTGTTGTATGGGGTTTTTGCGTTTAGCGCTGTATCCGCTTCCTCTTCTTCTTCCGCCTCCTCCCGTCCACTCCCGTCACACACACACACACTCACACACACTCACACACTTATCTCCCACTCACACACACAAACATATCACTCACACAGAAAGAAACACACCAACAACCAACTCACATACACATCACTCACACCCACTCACAGACAACACGCATGGTCGGCACCTCGCTCCCGACGCCGAAAATCAACTCGCTTTCAGCGCCGAAAATCGACTCGCTCTCGACGCCTCTTTACTGACATCGACAACATGATAACATCTACAACAACAAGAAAATCAACAGCAGTCTCTAAACCGACAACACAAAAACATTAACAACCACAACATCATCATCAACATTCACATCAACATCAACATCAACGCCAACAGGAACATCAACAACAACAACAACCACAACCACAACCACAACAACAACCAACAACCAACAACCAACAACCAACAACCAACAACCAACAACCAACAACCAACAACCAACAACCAACAACCAACAACCAACAACCAACAACCAACAACCAACAACCAACAAC
>Ga0126342_10006944_pt1 | contig 20168 bp, 14 predicted proteins | sample Cyp1metagenome_FD_92528 | JGI IMG/M metagenome (GOLD analysis project Ga0126342, IMG submission 92528) | Coral microbial communities from Lord Howe Island, Old Settlement Bay, Australia - Cyphastrea 1 metagenome | ecosystem: Host-associated > Invertebrates > Cnidaria > Coral ...
CTGGATCTGGCTCCAAAAGGCTCCTGGCCAGGATTTGGCCTAAAACGGCCGAGCTGGAGCTGATCTGGACGAAAGTATCGTGGAATGCTAACAACTACTGTAACAACCGCCTTTACTTCGAGATACTTCAGCGCAGAGACAAAAAAAACCATGAGCATTGCTTTGGGGGCTGGCTTTCGTCCCCCCCCTTCTCAGGTGTGTATATATATATATATATAATCCAATATAATCCAACATATACACGCATGTAAACCGTCCCATGAGTGTGTCTGAATATGGTGTATACCCAGTTTTTGGCCATCAACTAAGGAGAAAATTAGGCCTTTACGCGATATCCAATGGATTTCGCCTGTAGCCTATTTTCATTTATGGCATGTTTAATGGGATTTTCATGGGATTTCACCATGAAAAGTGGTGATTTAATGGGATCCAATGGGATTTAATAGGATCTAATGTGGTTAAAACATGTTAAAACAATGTCATAAACCACCCATGACTGGGAATGGTAAACATACCACCTATAAATTTATGGTGATAAAAATGGGGGGATGGTAAACATGGCATTGTTTTAACCACATGGATAGGAGAATAACAACATTTCGGGTCCGGCAAGCTGTTCCTTTCAGGCTCCTGGTCCTGAGACAGAGGCCGAAGATCTTCCAGAGGTGAACCAACTGTGGAAGGGTTGAGGCGTCATCAAATGGTGGTTTAAGCCTCAAGGTTTTTGCCTACGTATCAAAAATGGATCAAACATGGAGGTCTTACATGGTCTAACCATCCATCAATGGTGATTTCATCACAAACTCTGGATTTTGTCACGTAGGAAAAATCGTGATATGATGGGGGTTTCATGAAATGGGGGCCATAAACTTGTTAATTCCAGGAGTGGCAATGATGCAATCCCATTAGATCCCATTAGAAATGGGATCTTTTAGTGGCCATTTACCATCTGGTTATTTAACATAGCCATGGAAAATCACCATTTTTAATAGGTGAACCATCTATAAATGGGCCATTTTCCATGGCTATGTTAAATAACCAGAGGGTACTTGAAATTAGTGGATTTTTTTGTAAAATAGTGCCGTCTTTGATAACGTTTTGCGAGTGCAGTGGTCTTTTGGTTTCCTAGAAACGTTCCTCCCTGGGGACGACCAAACTGGACGTGACCAACGGGTGAAGCACCAAGATTCCCATGTCGGGGGTATCGGAACTACCATGACTACAATAACTTAACGGGTTGAAAGATTGTTGCAATTCCAAGCCACATAAAAAGCATTTGGGGGGGATTATTGTAGACCATCACCGCAAAAAAATAAACGATTGTTTTTTTCCAATTGTTTCCTGCCTTTAGCTTGAAACGAGCTCTTTACACATCTCTATAGTGTAATTCAGTGATTTTCCTTATAACAGGATAAATGGGATTCTTCCCCGATATGTTCCCCTATTACTAAAACTTCCCCAATAAATGAAAATAGGATTGGATTGGCACTTTTTTTTGGTTGCTTACAATTGCGTTCTTAATTGTGGCAATTGAGAATTGAGAATCAATATGAAAACAGGATGGTGAAATAGTGGTCTTTATCCCCTATTAATAAAATAGAATCACACCTGGTGTTTTATTATTAGGGTCCCATTTTGTAAATAGTGTTTTGTTTGTTTTACATAATTTATTTAATATTAAGGGAACTATCGAAATCCAATTGTTGGCAACATTTTAATTAGATTTTTTAAACGGAACTTAACCAATTTTGAAACAGAAAAAACTCGTTTTAAATACTAACACAATATAATTAGGCCCCTAATAGTAATAGGATGAAGGGATTGGTCCAAAATAGCAATGAGCTTGAACATGGTGAATATGCCGTTGCCAGTATGACATTGCCAAACCCTTGTCTTTGTCAATGAAATCCTCGTAGAAATTCCCATGGTCCACTGGATTGAACGGACATTTTTCGAACACAGACATTGTACAGCAACGAAATCTTATGAAAAATAGGTGCAGTTGAGGTTGTAAACGGCTATTCCCATGGTTATATATACCCTCCTTTAAATTAGGACATAACTTCTGTAACGCTCTCAAAAACTTCACCTTAACTTGGTGGGTAACATAAACAACAAATCTGGCCTGATCTGGTGGCGCAATATCCTATCCCCAGCCAACTGGATGGTGAGTTTCATCCTTTACCCTCTGGTTATTTAACATAGCCATGGAAAACGGCCCATTTATAGATGATTTTCCCATTAAAACCTCCATTTATGATCATTTATGAGGGATTTTCCATGGCTATGTTGAATAACCAGATGGTAATTTCATAGATTTGGAAAATGACCATCACCAGCTATAAAAGATTGCCCATGATGTAATCATGGCTTATGAAACATGACCCAGCAGCCAAAATATCTCCAGCATGTTTTTTCAGGAAGATGGCCCCGGCCTGTATATCTTGACAAGGAGACCGTCGGTTTGATTCATGAGGGATGATTTATATATAAAGTTATATATTATAGATATCATATGATTATATTATAGACAGTTATATATATATTATGATCCATATATGATTCGGGTGACTTAGCAGCCACGATTTAGGGGAAGATCCACAAAAAGGATGCAAAGAGCAGTGGGAAATCTGGAAATCCCTTGCGGTCTCCATGGATCTACATGATGGGTGGGTTTCAGTGGGAAAATCATCGAAGAATTCGGCGGATTTTCCAGCCAGCCACGTTGGATTACTGGAGAAAAGTGGGGGAGATCTCGTATCTTTTCACATCCGTTTCTGGAACCGCTTTTCGTCATCTTTTTGTGGACCAACATTAAGCGTCGGATTCAATGTGAACATGATTCAAGTCATGGGAATAGGAGGTCCTATGATGTCGGAATGGGAGAGCCATCATTTCTTTAGACCAGGTCCCAGGGTCTTAGGGTCCCAGGTCCCCGTACGCAGAGGACCGCCTTTGTGTCGCCCAGCTGTGAAAATCTGGATCCAGATGACGATGAGTTAGTAGATGAGCTCGATGAAGGTGAGGTCCAGTTTGGAAGGCACTTTTTGGAACCAGAGGTGGTGATATAGGTATAGATATGGATAGATATATATATATATATGTATGTATCATATATATATATGTATCATATATATATATATATATATGTATGTATGTATGTATGTATCATATATATATATATATATCTGTATATGATTATGTATGTAGGTAGATGTATGTAGGTAGATGTATGTATAGATTATTTATATAATTATATATATACACTATAGATGTATGTGTATTTTTTTCTAACTATCACAGCTAAAGAGGAGTTGGCATTTTTTTTTTTTAAGGGACTCGGCTTGAGATGACTTTAGTCTCCCTAGCAACTCCTCTATGTTTGAAGGGGTGCCCCACAGCGCTAAAAAAGGACATCTTAAATGAATAAGTCTTAACTAGGCTCATAATCAGTGATGGATTATGATGGATTATGATGGATTAGATAGATATTTAGATATTTAGATATTTTTTTCCATGGATATATAGACAGATAGATGGACGATGATGGATGTATATTACATATATATATATATATCACAGCTAAAGAGCAGGTGCCAATTACTTTCAATTTTTTAGGGATTCCAGAGGTTTGAAGGGGTGCCCACAGGGCTTCAGAAATATCTCAGACAAATTCTTCAATGAATCTTTAAGGCTTTAAGGCTCAGTTCAGCAAACACATCCATCATTTCACATATCATTTGCTCGTTGTTTGATTTGAACCCAAGATTCCAATCTTTCAAACCACATCATTTCACAGCTTTGGGGTCCATCTGGCTGCGGACTGGGGACCCGGCTACAGATTTCTGGCAGGCACCCGGCTACAAGTGCTGGAGCTGGTCGATCTCTCTGACGAAAATCGTCTGCGGGCGCACATTGCGGAGCCTGATGGGTGGATCACGTTGGTTAATACCAGCACTGGAAGGTGCCTGGGCCGGTAGGGCATAGCATGCCATGGCGCATCACATGAGTTGATCTGCAGCTTTCATCATATTTCATGCTTTTAAAATCTTTTAAATCATCATTAATGTCAACCCTGGATTAATAAACCCCTAGGCTGTTCAATTGGGGGGGTACCATTTAAGTATCAGAGTATGACTATTGGAGGAGTACCCCCTAATTAATAAACCATGGTTTATTAATCCGGGGTTGACATTAATCATCGTTGTCCAAAGAAAAACATGAAAAAAAACACGCAAAAGTCGCCCCTGGGTTTTTCACTGGGATGATGGCATGGAATCCACTGATAGCAATTGGGATATCCGACATCCCTAAATATTTTCGTGATGTTTCCGTAAATATGAGTTAGCAAAACTGGGAAATCCGACATGAACTGGCGGCCTATTTGGTTGTTTTCATCCGGTAATCTTCGGAATTTGGATGCATTAGGAAGGTCAAGAATCTTGTTCCGATGATGGGAAACATGAGGAGTTAAGATAGATGGGGCTTTCACGGAACAAACATGGCCGTAGTCAACATAGCAGGAGAAATCATCAAAATCAGCTACTCGAGATTTCGAAACAAGAAAGGCATATTGTTCCATTTAAAATGGAAAGAAAGAACGTTTGGAGTCGTTTTTTTGTTTTTTTAATAGGGAAGGTCCAGGTCACCGTGTTGTTTCAATATTAAGTCATGATCATCCATGACGACTGGATGAGGCAAGGCGGTACCTCCATGACAAAACGGAACCCCCCAGCTGCTGGCAGGGTATGAATATAGTACTCACCAGTATACATATACACACACACACTAGATAGATAGACTGGATAGATAGATGGATAGATAGATTAGATTAGAATTGATTAGATTAGATTAGATAGATAGATAGGTAACCAAACACAGATAGATAGCCAAACACAGATAGATAGCCAAACACAGATAGATAGCCAAACATAGATAGATAGCCAAACATACACACAATAGTGAGCCACATCTACCTATGATGCCATGGCATTTTTCCCGCCTCCGCCAGGCGTTGGGCAGACAAACTGGAAGCGTCGCTGCCACCGCTTTCGCCGCCAGAGGTGATCCCCTGTCGTCACCATGGTCATCCATGACGACTTTAGATAGGAGTAATATGGATATCTATTGGATATCTATTGGATATCTTAGATAGATAATTAATAGATATCTATCTGTTAATACACTATATCTTATGGCCATGATTTTAGTCCCAGAATATACACATGTATATTGGGATTTTCTTGAAATGGTGGATTTGTGGGGATCCAAAATCGGTCATATTTCACGGAAAACCAATGCTTTTTTGTCACCCCAATGACTTGAGAAACAGCCAACATATAATGTGGGCCCCCCAGTGATGTTTGTTGATTTATAAACCCCATGAATAATGCTATAGTAATAAGTATCGTAAACCATAGTTATTGGACGTTATTGGACTTATTTGCACCACGTCAGCGATTTCGTAAATGCGGGACCCCAGCTTTTACTCAGTTCTATGGTTTGAATGGTTTCAATCAGTTTCAACTGATCTTTTAAAAACTATGGCCATATTGGAGTTATAATAGAACAGTTGGACACCTGGAAATTATACACAAACTTGACCCATCCGGGATCTCCCGAGACTCTGAATAAACTTCTCTTGTCGCCAGGTCACTTCCCCTGTGGATGCTAGTGAAGCGGACAGTGTGGATGAGGCATGTGGGGAAACCCGCATCGCCCCGGGATTTCCCTAAAAAGATGGGATATAAAGGATGATTTTTTGGGACATACTGTTGGGACATAATGGGAGAGCATATATATATATATATATACAGTGTATATATATATTTATACATGTGTATAATTACATCTATATCAATCATTATCTTTGAATGATAGACCATGTTTTTTGTTTTTTGCGTACCCATTTTTTGGTCCAGCCCACTTTTTTGGGAGGGCTTACTGTAACCACTGTCTAACGGCTGGTTTGAACGGTTCATTCCACCCTGCTGATCGACGTTTGAATTTCAACTTCAGCAATGACCAAAGGCAGGTACTACTTACAAGTCCTTCCAGCTTGCTCTTGTGCATCAGGAACATTTTTTAAGACCGCACCAACATGATGTATATTGATGTATAATGATGTTATCTCACAACGGGTTTCTTCAGATTTCGGACTTGTGAATTTTGCAACCTTTTCATGGAAAGGGTGACACTGACTCACGATGACCATTGCGTGATGCGTGATGATGCAGGAGGACGGGCGATCATCTAGCAGCAGAAGCAATCCTTCAGAAACTGAGGCGGCTTGCAACGAGCAAATGCGCCTCACATGGACGTTCCAGGGCGATGCACATCGATTAACACACTACTTTTCTGTGAAAACCAGGGTGGCTAGTCTTTGATCAATTCAGGGTACTGGAATGGAATTCCCAAGAAGACATAGACTGGTTGGTGGTTTCAACTATTTTTAATTTTTCCCATCATATTGGGAATGTCATCATCCCAACTGACTTTCACTCCATCATTTTTCAGACGGGTAGGCGAAAAACCAACAACCAGCAATGGTTAAAATTCCCATAATGGTTAACCATAACCACCATTATTAAACATTATTAACCATTATTAACAATTATTAACAATTATTAACATTTAGAGAATTTTGACCCAGGACTTCAACCCAAAAAAAACCCGAACGCACAGAGAGCCTTGGAGGCAGAAGCTGAAAGTGAAGCTGAAAGTGAAGCTGAAAGTGAAGTCTCAGAGGTTGGTTATGCCTGGTTTGGGGCCTGGTTTGAGTACGGAATTCTGGTTTCATCATCCCCAGTTATAGCCATTGAAAAAGTGTATACCCAATTGTAGCCCCAATTATGGCCATTTAAATCCATTTAATGTGTCATAAAATGGTGTGTACGGTATACTGAAGATATCCAACGTTATGATAATGGTTTACTGGAATGATTCGCATCATAATTTTCTTGATCGATCTGCCCGGACAGTGTGCACAAGTTGCGGTATTTCTTCGTTGGTGCGAGATGACCAGAAACCTAGTCTTAGTTTGGAACGACGACATTTCATCAGTGTGGCATCTTGTGTGAAAATTGAGTGATAAGATGTGATAAGGGATATTTGTTTATATTTTTTCATGCTTCCCAAGTTTTCTTCTGTATGTTGACAACATCTGACTACCTCATCTTGATTGGATACTCCCATGTTATAACATGTTATCTCAGGAACCAAACTTTGGGCGAAAAAAACCTCTGGAATCTTCCCAGGCTCTTTGTTGCGGATGGATCCAGAGGCGTAGGTGACTTACTCCACCATCTAGCTATTCAAAACCTGGGGTTTCAAGGAAATTCTCGTCTGCATCAAATTTGGGGGATATGTCATCAATATGTTTTTTTTTTTGGTGTCAAACCCCCAATTCCACCATTTTTTTTGGTGAGTCGTAATAGGTCTTGACCCATCCCCATATCTTTACAATGTGGGGCCCCCTAGTTATAAGTTGGTTTAGATTCGCCCCAATCACTAGTTCGTTATAAGTACCATAAACCATAGTGACATTGGAGTTATGTTCACCAACTTAGCTATCGTTCGGGGGCCCCATATCTTTACATACCCTCTGGTTATGTCAAAATAGCTATTGAAAATGACCATTTATAATCATTTCTAGTATATTTTCCCATTAAAAACTGGTGGATCTTTCCATAGTTTTCCCATTAAAAATGGTGGATCTTTCCATCGTTTTTTCTACGTTTTACCAGGCCGGGTATTCTCGGATCATCTCGGGTCCATTCTTTTTGTCACCGCAGCGCTAGGAAGGCGAAGGTCTCTACGTTTTGACCAGGCGCCGTTGGATGGGCCGTTCCTCCCACAATATCCCATATAAACGTTTTTTTAAAAGTGGGGATATTCATGGATATTCCATATATATCCAGGATCCATATATATTACGTTTATTTTTTAGATTTAAGTGGGATGCACCCCGGAGTAGCCTCTAGTCAAATATCTAGAATAAAAATTGGAAAACACATGAACATATTGGAAACCCCGTGTCGGTGAAGAAGGAATCGATTGATTTTTTCCCATGGAGAGCACATACACAATGCCCTAGGTGATTGGATGTACTGTATATGATTTACCTACATTTGGGTCATGTTTAAGTGGTACCCTATGGTAAACCAACACTTTGATGTTGAGAAAATGGCCATAGAAATAGTTGATTTACCCATTAAAGATGGTGATTTTCCAGTTCGCAAACTCTTACTTTACCAGAGGGTAAATGTTCGTCCTAGAGATGGAAGACCTGGGTCATTCTGTTGGGGAACATGCAAAAAACATATGACTGGTACCCTCTGGTAAAGGCTTACAGTTTGCGAACTGGAAAATCACCATCTTTAAGTTCGGTTCAACTATTTCTATGGGTCATGTTCAATAGCGAACTGTTAAATTACCAGAGGGTAATGCAGACTATGACCAACCGTCTGTAGGATGTTGTGCTATCACCAGACCATGACAGAAGATTCAACCCGAACGATCCAAGTGAAAAAAAATATCAGTTTGAGACTTTCTAACAGCTCCAGCTACAGAGGTCTTACCTGTGTTGACTGGATCAACCACAAGATCAATGGTAGATTCTAGATGAAACGGGTAAAAAAAAATGTCTGTCCCTTGTTTGCGATGTTGGCAGACTAGCCCTGAAACCAGGCGAATCAAACATCTTTTAAACGTGCATGGCTTAGATGAGCCATGCCAAGTTGACCTACCCTCTGGTTATTTAACATAGCCATGGGAAATGGCCCATTTATAGATTGTTTACCTATTAAAAATGGTGATTTTCCATGGCAATGTTAAATAACCAGATGGTAAATCACCAAACATCAGGGTGTGGAAGTCCCCCTCTGTTCATCAACTTTGGCCCGGGCCTTTCCGGCAGGACAGCTTTCGTCTCCCCGACATGCGAGAACATCAGCCCGGAGGACAATGAAATCGTTGAGGAACTTGAAGAAGGTCAGCGCGATGAAGATTTAAAGTGTATATATATATATTCTGGTTGGTGGTTTCAAACATTTTTTATTTTCCACAATATATGGGATAATCCTTCCCATTGACTAATATTTTTCAAAATGGTTGAAACCACCAACCATATATATATATATTATGTTTTTAATTGTTTTTATATGAGACCACAAAGCTGGGAAAACCGAGTGGGTAGTTTACTCCTCCAACGTGTTGCCATCAATTTGAATGACATTTTGCTTGCAGGGTTATGTCTATAATATAAGATTATATGTGTGCCTTTGATTTGTTTCCTGTACTGATTTATTCTTTCACTCATGACACCATTCTGAGGTTTAATCCGGCAAGTCTGTATGGAAGGTGAAATCCACAACATTTGCTGGTAATGGAAGGGGTAACGGAACATGGCAGGGAAAACCCACCGTTTTTTCGTAGAATTGCCTGGTTAGCTTGCCAGACGGCACTTGATGCTGCTAAAATTCCAATGATTTTTCATTTTTGGTGGATGCTTAGATCCCAAAGTTCAAACCAATCAAAGCCCAATTGGATACATATACATGCCCTTCCAAATTGGACAAGCAGCAGGCATTCCATATAACCCTTAAAAGGTAGATCAATGTGAGAAAACCCTGGTTTTTCATGTTTTTTTCTGCTGATGTTGACTGCTGCATCTGGTTGGTGGTTTGGAACATTTTTTGATTTTCCATCATATCGGGAATTTCATAATCCCAACTGACTTATATTTTTCAGAAGGGTGGCTCAACCACCAACCAGTCATGTTCTCCGGTAAACAGCCACATAACTATGGAAAGTCACCATGCTATTAATGGGTAAATCAACTATTTCGACTGGGCCATTTTCAAGTTCGCAAACTGTCAGCCATTACCAGAGGGTAAGCCCTTAATCATCATTTAATCATCATTTAATCATCATATAATCATCCATTAATCATCCATTAATCATCATAAGCCATAGTTTTTGGTAACTATTAAACTAATTTATAGGTTATTAACAATTAAACACTAATAACTATATCTAAAAGGTGATATATCCAAAGACCAACCAGTCATGTTCATATAATCATCATATAATCATCATATAATCATCCATTAATCATCATATAATCATCATAAGCCATGTTTTTTTTTGGGATTTCTATGGATTTCTATGGATTTCTTGGGTATTTTTCCCATGATTTTCCGCAGGCAGCAGGGTGCGCGTGTTGGAGCTGGTGGAAGTTGAGCAACGCCTGCGGGCACGGCTGGCGCATCCGCAGGGCTGGATCACGCTGCGGAACACCGAGACGGGGAGGTGATCCCCCAGGGATCCCCAAAAAATCCCCAAAAACATCCCCCGGGGATGGTGAGAAATGGATGATCAACACGAGTTTTGGAAGGTTTTTTTTAGAAATCACATGGGATTGATCCCAAAACAGGAGATGTTTGCCGGATTTCACCACTAAGTTTTGAGATACAATTGAGATTTAAGTTGCAAACATTGATGGATGTTTTTTTTGTGGATCCAGTAGATCCCTGGAGAAGATTAGTGCCGTTTTCAATGTGCCACCAGCTACTGGCAAATGTTCGATTAAAAAAAACACGGAAATTCCAGGTTTCCAAGTTTTTATGGCATCGTTTTGTTGGGCTTTTGCTGCTGAATTTTGATAGATGTTTTTCCATTGCCATGTTTGATCCCAAATGAGTTGAGTATTTGGAATGCGGAGAAGCACGCTGGGCAATTGTTTTAAACAATTCCCAAATCTGAAATAAAGATAAATGCCACTGATTATTCATCACATGATATTTTGTTGAACAATTCTGACGCGTTTAGCAAGAAATATCAAGAAATAAAGCGTTAACTTACGTGTGGTCAACTTACGTGTTATTCATTCCATTTCAAGTCCATTTCTTCATGCTTCAATGACCTATGAAATTACCATATTTTGAGGCAACAAACATCCAGTAACTCCAGCTATGACTTAGGGTATTAGATCTATTTCAGGCTACCATCTATTCTCAACTATGACTTAGGTTTCTATATGTTTATTGGGTCAAGTTACCTATAATTACCAGATTTTGGGGGAATTACCCTCTGGTAATTTAACAGTTTGCTATTGAACATGGTCCATTTATAGTTGATTTACCCACTGAAAGTGATGATTTTCAACAGCTATGTTAGTTTACCAGAGGGTAAACCTCCATTTTCCTATGGTTTTCCTATAGTTTTCCCATGATTTTCCCATTTTCCTATGGTTTTCCTATGATTTTCCCATTTTCCTATGGTTTTCCGATGGTTTTCCAATGGTTTTCCTACCCATATCAGGTCCCACGGCTCTGACCCATCCCCAGTGCTGGATCCAGGCACTGGGCCGTGAGACAAGGTGAAGAGCGCTCCAGTGGCGAGAGCGAGGTGCCGCCAGGTTGCGACCCCCGAGCGTTTTATGGGGAAATGATGTGTATATATATATATAATATTATTATATTGTACACACATATATATATATAATATAATCACTCATACATGATATAATATATATATATATATATATTATGATATTACATGATATATATAATATATATAATATATATATATATATATATTATATAAACTACAGTATGTTTTATTTTTATATACTATATGGTTTCCGTAGGAAACTGCAACACATGACCAGAGAGACGCCATTTTTGACCGTTCCCTCGATGGTGCCCTCGAGGTGTCTGAAGATGAAACGGAAGATGAAACGGAAGATGAAACGGAGGCAGCACTTTCTCCAGTTCCTTGGCATCCGGGACAGCTTGGTGTCCAGGTACAAGGTGGTGCCCCCAAGTTATAAACTGGTTATAAGCACATTAATTATAGATGTATCACCTATAAACTATAGTTATTGGAGTTATAAACCAACTTAGCTATCTTGGGGGCACCACCTTATACCTCTAAAAAATGGGTGATTGTCCATACAGGATGGGGCCCCAGTTAGCTAAGTTGGTGAACATAACTATGTTATAACAAGTTGGTGTATGATACGCAAATAACATCAAAAACATATTTAGCTGGGGTTGTAAAGCAACTTATAAAGCAACTTAAAACTAGGGGGGGCCATCCTGTAGATATTAATTTTTTAATAGGTAACTGGAAAGGTAGCTGGAGAATCAAGGTAAGCTAGTAAGAATCAGATACCTTACTGTATAGGTAACTGGAGAAAAGCGATTGTTATGGTATCTGATTGTCATATATTAATTGTTACAGTTATTCTTATGGGTTAAATTACCAGAGGGTAAACAATAACAATTCAATCCAATTCACCAAAAATCAATCCATGTGGGGATAGTTACCCCAATCCAGTTATATTCAGGTCAACCGACTGGATAAGTAGTTTACCCTCTGGTAAACTAACATAACTATGAAACATCACCAATTTTAATGGGTAAATCAACTATAAATAGCTATGTTTGTTGTTTACCAGAGGGTAATCCTTTTGCTATAAATAGATAATAGGAATATCTACGTTCACCAGCTAAGACTTGTGTCTTTTGCAGGGTATCTAAGATTGGCAATGAATAAATACCCCCAGGACTTGGGAGAAAATCCAAGAAAATCCTACTTGGATTAGACGTCCCAATCGTTTTCATAGTGCCCTGATAATTAGTGAAAACTGATAATTAGTGAAAACCACTTGGGACATATCAATTTCATCCTTTGAAATTATCGGAGATCTTCCGGATTTGTGAGTTCTGCAATTTCTTCTTCTTGCCAACTCTATTTGTATGTGGAAAATAATCAACAATATATGTATGGATCTGTAATAACTTCAATATGTTCAACAATAACAGCAGGGTTATAGCTATTCGACCCCGTTTAGGACTATAGTCCCACCAGACTGGCTAAAGGACTATTTTGAAGAGGTGTTTGAACAACCAATTAGTCCTGAACTTCCTGATTTGTGTAGTCAAGAAGGGTTTGTAAGTGTAGGGCGTGGATGTGGATGTCATCATGACAATTTCTTTCATGATATGTACTTGGATTCTCGGTAGCGTTAACATGGATACAGTGCTCAAATGCTACTTTGTTGCGTTCTAAATTATAACATATGTGCCATGGTCAAATGGTTCACTGGCCATAGGGGATGACCATCCCATAATCACTAGGGGTTAAGATACCCATTATAAGGAATTCCTAATTAATGATGCTTGGATGACCAGACCCCATTCATCCCATGTCTTCTCCCATCGTTGATGGTTCAATCCTTTGATAATCCCATTACATGAACCATTAAATCTTATCATTAGTTCCACTAATTATATTGCTTTTCTATGTTTATCCCACTTATAATTGTGGTATTATATGTATGTATATATTATATATATGTATATCATAAGCTTGTGATTATTGTCTTACTTAGCCAATGCCTAAACTTTAATTGTTTTTTTCCTTGGGTCCGCGCACGTGATCCTAAATACACCAAAATAAACTTGTTGTGGCGCGCACGCGTGGACCCAATAAAAATAATAAACTTTTTCTTGGAGATTTTTATGTAAGCTGTGGCTGTTGTACTCATATATATATAATATATATATGTATAAACAATAAACAAATCATATAAACAATGATTATAGTTAATTCATTGATTAGTTAATTCATGTTAATTCGCACTAAAACATATTTATTCTTGTAAAATTCAGAACCACCGTCAAGGCTTCGCCAACTCACGAAACGTCAGAAGTGGAGGAGCCCGTTTTTTTTGGGGGGTTCATGGCCAGTGACTAGACGTGCAAGTATTCCGACTACCCAGTAAACCAGCATATACAACATATATATAGAAATGTGGAGAAAACGACCAAATAGATCATTGATCATCTCCTGTAGAGAAACCCATTGATATTCCAACAAAATTCAGGTATGCCAGTAGCCATTGACTCTAAGTGAGCCTTCAAGTTTCCAGAAGAGTCAGCCCGGGGGCCAGTAAGGCGACAACAGGGATGAAATCATATTAAATCCCCAGATTTCTTTGGAATTTCGCATTTTTTGGTCTGCATGCCCATTCTGCCCATTCTCAACCTTTGAACAGTGTAACAGTGTAGGTTGATTGCTTGGCCATTTTGATGGCCATTTTCATGGGAACACAAAAACAGGAAAACAGCTAACCAGCTATAGCCGGTTGTTGCATCCACTGGTTAACTATAAATTGGTTATAAGCCCATTAACTATAGATGTATCACCTATAAACTATAGTTATTGGAGTTATGTTCACCAACTTCGCTATCGTTCGGGGGCCCCACTTTGTATGGTGGCTCCAACCTGCTAGGCAGACGTCGACCGGGCCGAGACCGCCGTGGAGTCGGAGAGCGACGTGGAGTCGGAGAAAGATGCCGAGTCGGAGTCAGACATGGAGGAGGGGGCAGTTGCCTTGGTGGCAAGTGAAAAACGGGTGGCATCTTACCGGCAAAAATGATCAAAGGTGATTGAATGCAATTTTTAATGTTATAATGGTGGATGAAATGGGATTATTCATATGTATGTCAAAATTACGACACAATGATTAGCACGGGATCAAGAAACCGCCAAGGTTCTGTAAGCAAGTCATAACATGTCATAACTCTCCCAACAATATACAACAATAGATGAGGGTAGCTGTGCCTCAACTTGGGTTGTGCTAGTCGCGAATATCAAACATGATACCCAGAAAGTGGGGGGTTTCCTTTTACGAAATCGCTAAGTTGGTGCAAATCACTCCAATACCTACAGTTTATGGATGCTTTTGATACTTATAACTACTTATATCTACTTATAACATCTTACAACTATATCAAACAGGGGTCTATAAATCAACGTTCACATCAATGGGAGGTTCCACATTGCCGATACGACCACGTCCGCTGCTCCGCTCCAGGATGCGCCAAAACCTGGGTTATACCTCTTGACAAGGCAGGTGTTTTTTTCACGTGGCTGGCTGGGTTTGGTAGAATATTTTTGTTAACAAATCTCAAGAGAAATGAGCCAGAAATGGGAATGGGCCATGCCACCTGAATTTTGCACTGTTAACTCAGTGCACTGGATCAATATTTGTAACATATGTTGATGTTCATCACAGGAAGAGGACCCCAAACGATAGGTAAGTTACGGTAAGTTGGATTAATTTTGTTTATAACATTTTATAACTACAGCGGCCCACGGAATGACTTCTCACTTGCATTGGTGACTAGCATTTGGAATATCTTGGGGTAATCTTCCAACCCCTATCTGGCAGGGTCTATGGTTATTTACCAGTTACCAGATGGTATAATTTACATATGATATCATATGATCATGTGCACATTCCAGCTCTCACCTTCCCATTCTGTAAAATGATCATTTGTTGCGTTTATTTTCAAGGTGTGGTATCCCGAGTAGCCCACAAGCAAAGCGCCAGAGAATCAATCACACCAGAATGCACCCTGCACCTTCCATTTTCACTCCGAAGAGATTGTTCTTGTTAACACACAATTTTTTGTCACCCCTATATCTACGACGAAATGACCCCAGAAAGACATGGCGTGTGTCTTTGCCTTATATTTGATGGTTTTTCCGTTTCTTGTCTTTATGGTTTACCCTTTTCAGTGGCTTTCAAAGAAGCCGTTAAGATATGTTAAGATCACCATTTATAGATGATTTTCCCAACAAAAGAGACTACAGGTTAAGTAGGTTAAGCTACCATTCTTCGATGGTTCAGTGAGTGATTTTTTCAATATTTTGCTGAAATCCCCATCGTCGAATCGGACATGTTCTCAGATGAAGAATCAGATGATTTACCATTACCCTCTGGTTATGAGTAACATAGGCATGGTATAGATGGCCCATAGAAATAGATGGTTTACTTATTGATAGCATGGTGATTTTCCATGGCGAACTGTTAAATAACCAGAGGGTATATCCACAATCAGAAATGAAGAATATGGCCAGTTATCCCCACATAAAGTATCCCAATACCACCAATATCTAGTACAAGTGTACTAGTATTTCATTCACCATCTGGTAACTTAACGTTCTGCTATGGGAAAATCAATGAAAAAAACTCTTCTGTTAATCGGTAAAGCAAAGTAAATCATCATAAATCATTGAATGGCATTGGCCATGGCTTCCGTAGCAAACTGTCAAATTTCCAGAGGGTATCACAATATGTTGGTCCCAGTATCTAGAATGCGTATTTCATATAGTTTCTTGTTATTTAACCTTCTCAGGAAGTGTTTGGAGTATTATTTAGAGGGCTAAGTACCTTCTCAGAGAGTGTTTGGATGCATATGTCATATCGACGATGTTTCAATATGTTGGTCCCAATATCTAGAATGCAAATTTCATACACTCTCTTGTAATTTAAGCTTCTTACGAAGTGTTTGGAGTAAAGTTTACAGGGCTAAGTACCTTCTCAGGAAGTGTTTGGATGCATGGTGTTTGGTATATTGTAGTTCAATAGTTGGTCCCAATATCTAGAATACATATAATATGTGTGTATATATATACACATATGACATATATATATACATATTAATATATATATATATATCATATCGAAGATCCAAAATACCCCCATGTTTTAGAATAAAAATGATAATTATTATAATGTATTATTAATATATATATATGTATATATATATATATGACATAGCCAACATATCCACATGATCTCCCACATTTGCATCGCCAGCTTCGATCCAGGATTGCATTCGTCTCCCCCAGCTGTGAGAAAATCGACCCGGAGGATGATGAGATCCTGGCAGAGATCAATGAAGGCGGCATGGCGAACTAACAATGAAATCATACGGTGAAACATAGGATTTGTGGATGGTTGATGGATGGTCTAGGTGGAGGATGTTCATGTACTGTAGATGGTTGGTTTATGTGGTTGGTTTCTGTGGATGTTTTCTGGATGTTGATGTTTATGGATTCTTATGGCCGTTGGCTTCACGGGCCCCAATCTTTCAAGACCTTCGTTTTCTTCGATATCATAAACATGCTATCTTTTAAACAGTAGTTCTACAAGACAAACCAAAAATTGTAGATCTTCCTGGATGAAAACCAACAATTTCCTCTGGAAAGACAACTTCTTGTTGGTTGAAAAACAGTATAAAAACCATCTAAAATCAATGAAACATCCTACAAAACCCATGGACTTCCCCCAACAACTCCCACTCTTTTTTGGATGTCGCCACGCCTCCAGGCACCTTGATCCAGGTCGACGAGGTGAAACACCTTCGGGAGCAGCACCGGCTGCGCGCCCGCCTGGCACATCCTGCCGGGTGGATCACCCTGGAGAACACGGAGACCGGGAAGCGACTGGGTGGATCCGTTATCCGTTGGGACAACGTTGGGAAAAACGCGTAATGTTCGGGTCCGAGGTTTTTGAGGTGGTTGTTTAAACATAAAATTGGTGATTTTGGGTGATTTTGGTTGATTATAGGTTTTTGAGGTTAAACATGATTGGTGTTTTATGGTGATTATGGAATTCATGAGTTGTGTGTAATGTTGTTAGCCTTGTAGGGGAAAATACTCAAGCGGTAACTTTGTCTGCTGTGTTTTCAAGATTTGATATGCTATTATTTGGATAGCATCAGGGACCCCCCCTGAAAATAGGAATATTATGGAGACGCATCATCAACTATTGCACCAAACAAAATGTGATCAAGTAACCAAAGTTCAACATAGATCATGGAACCCAGGTATTTGACTGAACGATGATTTGTCTTGGGTAATTCAATCACCCTTTATTAGATTCCTGAACCCTGAGAAATGTTATGACAAGCAGCATGTTGAACATCAAGATTCTTCGATGTCAGGGTCGCATGCAGATTTGAATGCACTTGAATACAGAGTAGGGAGTGAAAGATCTGTTTTCGATACCCAAAGCGAACGCACATAATTTGTCCTGAATATTTTTTCAGGCCCTAGGGAGGACTAGAAAAACATGGTAAGCAAACTTTTTTTGGGGCCTCGGCCAAGATTCTTCAGGATAATCTGAGAGACTTCCATGAACCTGCACAGATGACTTTTGGACATCAAAACCCAGGCGGTTCTTTGAAGTTAAGCGGAAAATCAGCTGAAAATCATCCGATTGTCAACCCAATTCCTGGAAAGTGGGTGATCTGAATTGACGAAGTCTTGGGATGAGATAAAAACACCAACCCAATCCCCTTTGCTGTTGATTTTGTAGTGTTTTGGGAGTGTTGAACCGACGTTATTTTTGCAACATCTATGTGAACAGTGCTGATTAGCCCATAGTAGGCTGTTGCTTTGTGGAAGTTAAAGCTGGGGATTTATATGGATTCATCATTCTTCCTTCAGGCGTTGGGCGAGGAAGCAAGGAGAAGTTGAAGAGGACATTTTGGAACGAGACGACAGTTCTGCCAGGGCCCCCAGTGGATGGATGAGATGCTGAGGAAATTGAAAGCTACCAGTAGATTGGTGACTCACAAAGCTACAGCTTGTGGATTGTCACATCGAATGGGAACTATGACCCAGCTATCAGAAACTAAGAAAAAGGGGATTACAACCACATGGCGAATGCTACCATGTAAATGGTGATTATTGCGACAAATTGGACTCAGGTGACTAGAATCAGAAGACCATGGCATTGAAGAATGGCCACACATTGACATATATATATATATATTATTATATATTAAATTTAGTCTGTTCAAGAGTTCTTTACAGTGTTTCAGAGATGGTATGCACTGTTCAGAGATGTTGAGCACGTTTCAGAGATGTTGTGCACGTTTCACAGAAGTTGTTATCGTTTCACAAGCAACGGCTCCCCAAAGAACTCTTAATCAGACTATACCGTCTTTTTATGTCATAATTAAATATTCAATACCGATTTTGATGGTAAAATATTGTATAATCCTACAGGATGGGGCCCCATAGTTAGCTAAGTTGGTTTATAACTATGATAACAATAGGGTATGATACTTATAACTATATTTAGATGGGGTTATAAACCAACTTATAATGGCCCCATCCTGTACATTATTTATATTTATTGATGGTTTTTTATCCAATCTGATCCTGATCCCAATGAATTCCACCATTTTCGTGGAGGCTTCGGAGCTGGAGAGCGATGTGCTTTCCCCCACCGAAGCCGAGACGAAGGAGGCGGGGTTAACCGATCTGGGGAGTTTCTTGGAGGATTTGTTCTTAGGGATTACCATCTGGTAAACTAACATAACTATGGAAAATCACCATGTTTAATGGGAAAACTCATAATAAATGACCATTTTCAATAGCTATGTTAAATTACCAGAGGGTACCCGGAAGGTAAACTCCCGTAAACGAATACGTCGATTTTTGGAAAAGTTGGGCGTTTTTTTCCTCGGAAAATGATCTACATTCATGGTGGCATTTCCATATGGCAATGTTGAAAAAGGAGGCTACAAGATGGAGAACATCTTAGCAAGCTCAGATAGGGAACAGCTAGAAAAAACATCTACCAGACATGTCGATCATTTTTGCAAGGATTGTCAATGCTTTAGAGTTAACGTCAACTTTGGTGCAGACTGCAAAATGAATAGGAGAGATTTCATTCTGGCAGCATTGGGGTTGAACATCGATCTTGATTTAACTACCAACAACTTGGGAATGACACGTTGGAATATGTGGGGACATTCTGGAATATCCTGTCTTGAATCGGTTGGTGGCTTCAGATATGTTGTAGTTGCCATCCTCAGAACGAGATAAAATCATCCTCAATTTGAGATTGATTGGTCCACCAATCACCAATCACAGAATTTTTCAGGTGAAAGACTGCAAAATGATGTGTTTTTTTTTGTTTGGTGGTGACATGTGAAGAATCTCCAACGTTTTTTTTTCAGCGGGAATTCGGTCAAACAATCAGAGATGGGGATCCGGGATCAAAGCATAATGAAAGGATCCGGCGTCGGCAGCTTTCGGAAAAGAGATTTGGTGATCCGGAAATCCAATGGTTGGTGGTTTGGAACAGCCGCGGGCTCAACACCTTCCAGCTGGTGCGGCCGTCCCAGCTGAGCGTTGAGGGTTACGTTCCTCGCTTTCGCCATGGCACAGACCCTGGAGATCTGTCTGGTCTTGGACGTTGTGGTCTTTGTTTCCTCCCTTGAAAGTCACTTGCTTCGGACTCGAGCAACTGGCAACCTGGTCAAGTACAGTGGACTATTGGAAGGGGGTCA
>Ga0126342_10006945_pt1 | contig 20166 bp, 16 predicted proteins | sample Cyp1metagenome_FD_92528 | JGI IMG/M metagenome (GOLD analysis project Ga0126342, IMG submission 92528) | Coral microbial communities from Lord Howe Island, Old Settlement Bay, Australia - Cyphastrea 1 metagenome | ecosystem: Host-associated > Invertebrates > Cnidaria > Coral ...
AAGCAAAGAAAAGCAAAAAAAACAAAAAAAGGAATAGAAGCAAAGAAGCAGAGAAGCACTGCAGGAGGCAATAGAGTAAGCAGGAAGAAATCAAAAAAAAAATCCCTAAACTAAAAAAAAAAACCTAAATAAATGGCCCTCCTTTATAAATCAGTTTCCCATTTATAAAACCATTATAAACCATTATTTATAAATCATTTTCCCATTTATAGATCATTTTCCCATTTATATACCAATTTTTTCAACCATTATTTGTCCCACATGATAGCCACTGACATCTCCCGGAATCATCGGATAGTTTCATCATCCACCAGGCCTGGCGCTTGACGTCCAAGCCTCTCAACCAGCTCTTGGGCAAATCCTCCAGTGGTGTTGTTGTCGACCAAACAATGCGGGAAATTTGGAGGAAAACTATGGAGATTCATGAGGCATATATATATATGTATGTATGTATGTATGTATGTATGTATGGTTTATGAGGAATATATATATATATAAGTGATTTAACTATGGTTTATGGTAGATACAACGAACTAGTTCATGGGGTGTATAAACCAACAAACGTAACTGGGGGGTACGGGGTACCATATATGGTTCAATCTTTGGGGGACATTAGGATCTAGCATGATCTAGTGGTGTTTCTCTTTTCGAGAACCATGGAATTTGTCATGATATGTGAAAAGTTCGAAAAAAATACATCAAAATGCAGGATAAAATGAGCAACATTAGGTGCTTGAATCTATGGGATAGTTGATAGTTGTTTTTCCCTTTTTTTAACTCTTAAAACCGGGTTTTAAGCATGCTGAAACAAGCCTCTTGAGGTTCTAAAACCAGATAATTTAGGAACGACCAAAACAAATATGCATTTAACCGACAAAAATGGTGATCAACCATAAACAAACTGACTCATGAAAGAAAAACTGGGCCACATTGTACTGGACAGAAAGTAGAAAATCTGTTGTTGGTTAGTTCACAACTCCGATTAAACAAGGTGGTGCAACCCACTACAACTTTCATCTCAACGGTGGGAGGTTCAACCCATTTATTGGTTGTTTGATGGGGGTGACCCATGGTGACCCCTGATACGATTCTATGGATATCTATGGCATAAGCAAAAAATACCTCTTGCCAAAGCAATTAACATACTTTGCTATCCCTTGAAACAAAGGTTGCCATTCTTGATCCCACACTGAGGGACGACAGGTTGCTGCAGTGCTCGCAGATTTCAGTCATCCACAGATTTTGCTAACTGTGTACCTTTCAACCTGACCGTGCCCAAAAAGCAAGAGGATGGCAAATATCAAAATCCCAAGGTAGTCAGTTGTCACCGATAATTACCCATATTAAAAACCAAATTTCGTAGTTTATTCCAGGGGTCAATCACTGATCGCCCCGCCAGCCCGCCCCTTCGCTCTGCAACAGAAGTCCTTCCAGGCATCTTTGTAATTTTTGCCGGTGACTGAAGAGTAAATGTCCCTGAAGTAGGTACCACCTCAGAATCTTCACGGTCATGATGCGTGCCATGGTCATTTCCCACCTGAACTAACTGGAAAAGCCCCTACAATATATCTGGAGGCAGCAATCACTCAATTTCCTCTTGACCCATTTTCAGATGATATCCGTTACATCGTCATGTTGCAGCTTCTACCGATTTCTTAAACATAAAATCTACTTGTATATTTTATATCGTTCTGCAACCTGCAGGTTCAGTTCTAGTGAATTATATACCCTCTGGTAAATTAACATAGCAATGGAAAATCACCATTTTTAATGGGAAAACTCACTATAAATGGCCATTTTCAGTAGCCATGTTAGTTTACCAGAGGGTAAGTGGATACCCAGAGTTATCGGGGTTATATCATGTTATATCCCAACTTCTGAATGTGATCACCATTGCACCGGGCAAACACAGACCCCAACTGCCCCATGACAGCCACCATTCTGCCGAGAAACCGAAGGCCCCAGCGTGCAACACCTCCTTTGGGGTCAGGCTGGGCCGAAAACTCGCGATCAACGCGCTGAGCTCCTCATCAGCACCTGGGTTTTATGCACCAACAAATTCATGGCGGATGATGGGATTGAACCATCGACAAGTGGAAAATTGGGATAGAACAGATAGAACTAATAGAAAATTGGGATCACATTTGTTAAGAGGTGCATTATCTATAAATGGGCCATGTGCCATAGTTATCTGAAATTACCAGAGGGTACCACCGGTAGATTGGGGACCGGGATGAGGATATCAGGGTTTCGAATCAGCTCCCAACCACCTAATCTTCAACAAAAAAAACCGATGCAGGGAATCAAAAAAGAAACGAAACACACGGGCTGCCTATTTAAATGAACCAAACTACAATCATCAACTGATCAACTGATGCCGGCTACAACTGGGATCTGGTTGGCCTTTTTACCATGTCCAGGCGTTGAAAGCCTTAAACCTTGTGGATCACTGTTCGGTTTGCTGTTTACATCTGGTTACCACATTCTTTACATATGTCTCGGGTCAATCAATGATATCAATGATATCCTGGTTGGCGGTATACCTACCCCTCTGAAAAATGATGGAGTTCGTCAGTTGGGATGATTTGTCCATTCCCAACTGAATGGAAAGTCATAAAAGTCCATGGTTCCAGTCACCACCAACCAGATATGTATCTTTATGTCGTGTCGAACTTTGAAGCTGGAGAGTGGGCTCATGGGTTCCCATGGTCCCACCCTCCCAAGTTTGTTTCAGGGCTACCAGTCAAGTATCAAACATTCATCCTAACATATCCGAACTAAGTTATATAAACATTGAATAGTTGGATCCCAATATGGACCCATAAATGAATATCATACAATAAATATATAAACAGTCATACCTAATTTATCCTATCACATTGAATATCATTGGGATATATTGGGATATATTGGGACTTCATTTAGTTTCAATGTGATTGGTTAGGTCTCAATATATCCCAATGATGGATACCATTTTTACCGGTCAAATCCATATGGATGCTAAAATCACCAGGGTTATTAACAACTTACGAGCCGTGGGTCTCAGAATCGGTTCACTCATGGATCTCTACAGTGTAAACTGAGTCCTTGCTGATACGTCAACCTTTCGGCCAACATGTAACCAAGACTGATGAGCAATATTTCGCGGCATGCTGGCCACGGAAGCAACCCCCAATCATTGGTAAACTGATGCAAAATCCACATCGTTGATGCAGCAGTACAGACTATGTTCATTACTAGCCATCTATGGCCATTATAATTGCAGGAATCCGCTTAAACCTCATCAAAACATCATGTTCAAACCATTTATAGCCATTTATCATCATTTATCGCCATTATGAGTCCCTTTAAACCTCATCAAATCGTATGAAAACATCATTTTTCCATATTTTTCCCAAGGCAAAAGCAGCATGTCCCCAACTGCTCCCCAGCGATTCCCCCTGCCTTTGGCTGCACGAAAGCTCAGGCGGTGATCCCCGGCCGCCCTTTTGCCGCGGGCCGCACGAGCCATGGCGGGCCCAAACGATGGGTCTACGAGATTTCGCTGGGGAAAACGTTGGTGAAAGCACCGGAAAACACCCTGAAAAAAATCGGGGTTGAAGTGGCTTAACCCTAAAATTGGGAATTAACCTTTGGAAATAAAGCCTGGTCATAGGGAATCCACTATCTTTTATGGGCTTTTCATGGGACAATCATGTGGAGGATGTCTGTTGCCAGGTTTTTTTTTCGAGCATCAAAAACTTCACCAGAACTTCACCTGTTGTCATTCCGGCATCGAGTCCACCAAGCCAACATCTGGCCTTTGGACTGATGGAATGTCCACCAAAATCAGGAATCCCAAAATTCACCAGAATCATTCATCTTTGGTGTGTAGCAAAAATATGCATTAGTGCTTGATTGATCAACTCTATGACTGAACCTGTACAGCAGCTGAGGGCTGTTGGTGAAGTTCAGTGGATTGACATCCCATGCTGGTGAGGTTTCTCGTTCTTGGTAATCCTTTGTGCGGGTGAAATCCTGGTTTCGATGCCATGTTTTTTTACATTTCTCATTGTTTGTGGCTAATCCCTAGTTTTTGATATTTAAGTCTGTTCTTTGTCCCTTAAGTTCCCTTTTCTGATGGTTCAGCCCTTCGTGATGGTTAAATCAAGTTCAAATCCACTGTTTTTGATGCTCAAATACCCCTTTTGTGATCGCTTTCCCGCTAGGCCCTAGGTTTTCATGGTGAAGTAATGTTACCCTCCAGTAATTTAGCAGTTTTCTATGGAGAATCACCATGCCTTGTGAATGACTCATCTATAAATGGGCCATCCATATATATATATATATATATACATATGTATGTATATATATATGTATATATATATATATGTTATATATAAACGAATATATATATATACACCATTATATACCATAGCCAAGTAACAAGAGGGTAAACTATGGTAAATGACCATCGTGTGATTAAAGTCAACCGCAGATTGATGATATGTTGATTATGCCCCAGGCGGCAAAGTCCGTAATTTTCGTTAATTCATGTTAAGTCCCAATTTCCCTAAGTGAAACATCCATGTTTGTTAGGTAAATCTCACACGGTTTATATGGGAAATGCCCCATCGTTTTGCTGCAAAAACACATCCCGCCATCTCTACCCTGAACTCCTCCAAGGGCATTGACTTGTCCATGTCGAGCTCCTAGAGATGGTCACTTTCGCTGTTCGCCATTCGAACATCTGGATGAAGACTGGAGAAAAAGTGGAATGGGGATGGTGACTATGATTTTTTCTGAGATTTTAAGCATCAAAAAATGACATGTCTGTATGTTCATGGCTAGAAGAGGCTATGAAGATTAAAACCCCATGTCCACCCCAGGACGACTGCCAGCCGGTTCCAGGATGTCCACCCACAAAAAACTCCCATTCTGGGGTTGGCCTTTTCACGTAGAAAGAACGCATCACTGGTTGGTGGTGCAATAACCATCTTGAAAAATGATGGAGTTCGTCAATCAGAAGGATTATCCCATATATTATGGAAAATGAAATTCATGTTCCAAACCACCAACCAGATCATTTTTTTTCAGGTCAAAGTGAAGAACCCCGATGGACTGGATTTGTTTTTCAGATAGTTATTCAATGGTCAAACTGATAGTTGAATGGTCCGGGGGGGTGCAGTTCCAGTGAGCTAAGTGGATATACTTCACCACCCCCCTTCGGGCCACATATCCCAACTGATGGTGAACTCTCCACACTCCTATATGTAGTTCATCCCCACTATGATTACATTGAAATCCCCACTATGATTCTGATTTTTCATGGTACCATCCTCAATGTTGCTAATTATTAATACGTATTAATCAATAACCTCACTTCTGCACCCCCCCCCCGTAATGGTCGCTTGAGTATCACCCAACTAGTTCGATATATCGATATGACTGGTAAATAATATGACTGGTACAACCAGTTCGATATATCATATATATATATATTATATATATACATATCATAGTTTGCAAAGTAAAAAATCATAGATATGACTGGTTCAATTAAAAAAAAAAAAAACGAAGTGTTCCCAGCTGGTGCAGTTCCCACAGCCCCGTCCTCCTCATCAGGGAAGAAGAAGCCATTCACCAAGCCACGCTGATCAGCGGTTAGGTTCTGATAGCTACCTGTCGTTGGGGGATGATGGGACTATGGGACAATTGTGGGAGATTTTTCCATAGTCCTTGCGGAATAATGGTATTAATGGGTATTAATGCTACAATGTACCATAGAAATAGATGGTTTACCTATTAATAGCATGGTGATATTCTATAGCTATGTTAATTATAACATATCTGGTTGGTGGTATACCTACCCCTCTGAAAAATGATGGAGTGAAAGTCAGTTGGGATGATGAAATTCCCAAGATCTGGAAAAACAAAAAATGTTCCAAACCACCAACCAGTTATGGTTCTGGCATTGATAAAAGATGCCTTGCTGGCCTTGTGGTTCTGGGACTGCCACTCTTCAGTATCTGAAGGTTCGGGTTCCATCCTCCGAGCTGGGTCACATCACCAACCAGATATATAACCATCATATTCCCATTGTTGTTGGTTTATACCATCTTGAAAACCACTATTAACCATCACTATTAACCCATTGAACCGGGGGTTCAATACTGCTGGTTGTCCAGGAGGATTACCATCGCAAGCCAATCCAATTCTGTTCAGGTCTCAGGGCCAAGCAACTGGAAGTTCATGTTTTCTACTACAAGTGCCACAATGAGTTTTTAGACTGCAAATAGCAGAAACCTATACCATACTCACAGGTGTGCAGATCAAAATCAAGGCCTCAAATAGTTCGGATCCATACCCGATATTTTTGCGCATTTGCGGTCATTTGCGCATGTTTCGCCTTGAGATACTTGGGGTTACACATGACTATGGTAAACTAAGTGGAAATATATATTTCACCATAGTTAAATAGGGGATATTGAAAACATAATATATAATAATAATAACAATAGTAATAATAAATAATAATTAATGATAATAATATATAAAATAATATGTATATGTATATATATATATATCCATAAACATAGATAACCCCTATATAGTGTTATAGGGCTTGTATCCATCATTGTGACTAAGTGGATATACCACAAAACTCAACCGGAGCTGCCTCCAGTGGTGGCCTGACGATGGTGTTTGGGCAGCTGGAGGTGATATCCTCTGGTAAACTAACATAACTATGGAAAATCACCATTTTTAATGGGTAAATCAACTATTTCTATGGCCATGTTCAATAGCTATGTTTGTTTGCCAGAGGGTACCCAAAGATTGCCATTGAAATCGGAAACATGCAGGCATTTTAATAATGATTACCAGATGACTTTGCCATTGATGCGGGGTAGGCAACTGCCATTGATCATCTAGGCCTAGGTCGTTGATTTTATGAGTATTTTGCCATTGATAATCTCAGTACATTAAGGAACACATTTACAGACAAACTGTACCTTATGTCACCATATGTCCACCCTATTCCAATAGGTTAGTACGCTCTGGTAATCTAAAGATGCGGATGTACCCCATACTCAGGCTCGCAAACCAGCCATGGGAATGGGGAACAATACTCTCAAAGGGTAAATAAATCGAGTATGTATGGGGTGCATTCTATAGTAGCATGTGTAGCGGTGTAGGATTTGATGTTTGAAATAGCCAACATACTGTCAGAAGTGTATCCACCCCATGTGGTTAATAATGTTAATATTGCTTACGTATTCCATTTCAGTATGGGTTGCAATATAGCCAGAATATGGAGTGGCTATTTAGCTTCTATAATGCGGGGTGGATTGTATAGTCATGGGTCCTGATATCACAGAAAAAGTACCACCTTCATTGTAGATGGGGTATCACCCCCTCAGTTGATCGATCAGCGCTTACGTAGTACCAAACCAGTCCGATTACCCATCAGTTCTTGGTTCGATGGGTCCTTTTCGTTGGTTAAATCCGCAGATATCACCAGTTTGTGCTGCGGAAAAAGACCCGTGGCCCATAACCAAACCCCTCAACACGTCCATAATAGCGTTCCTTTCTTGTCCCAAGGGCATGATTCCCCCTGGCAATCATTTACAGTGAGGCCGCTGTGAGGTTGCAATTTTTGCAGATAGAATTTGCCAAGGCGTTATCCAATACTTAGATTATTAGATTCAGTTGTAACCCCCAATAAAATGACACTAATCGATCGAATTTAAGTAAGATTCACGAGACCCGTTCTATACTTCATGGATTAGGACACTTGGATGACTGAAACTACCAGTTTCTTCAAAATCCATTAATCATACTGTTGATGATACCCTCTGGTAAACTAACATAACTATGGAAAATCACCATGTTTAATGGGAAATGTCACTATAAATGGACATTTTCAATAGCTATGTTAAATTACCAGAGGGTATATCCATATCCGATCTATCCCATTAGAGAATATCAAATATCCCCATGATTGCAACGATTTGTCTCATTGGAAATACCCGTGTGAAACATCCCCATTACATATCCCCGTCGGAAATACAGAAATACTCCGCTAAATATCTCCATGATTGTCATTCTACCCCATTAAATGTAATACTGTACAAACTGGATCAATCGTGTGGTTCAAGAATCATGAAGGGTACCATGATGGGAATCGATGCCGCAATGGATGAAAATATTACATATATTTATATACACATATCACATATGTATATATATATATGCATATAACATTGTAGTCTCCAAACAAAAGATCAGAAAATAAAATCCCAATGACATAATAGTGATGATGATTCACCAAAAAATAGTGATGATGATGATGATGATGATTCCCAAACAAAATAGTGATGATTTGCCAAAATCGGATGAATCACCCCCAGCCATCGCTGGCTGACCAAAATAGCACCTGCTCCAGTGCCAACCGCGACTCGGCCGCCGTTGGTTTCTTGGCCGCCTGAGCCGTGGTGAAGATGGGGAGGTTTCACCAAACAAAACGGTTTAACATGGTGAAACCCCAAGAAACATGGGGATTTTTCTATCTGTATATATATATATATATATATGTATGTATGTATGTATATATACATGTATCCATGTATATATATATGTGTGTATCTATATATATATGTATATATATACATACATACATATATATATGTGTGTGTGTTGATTTCTGATGACAGTGTCTGTTGCTTAAATAACTAGCTGAACTGCGGTTTTTGAATAAGGATCTATGTTAGATATTGTGGGATGCGTGAAATGAAACCAACAAACACAACTTCAAGGTCCTCCCAGTGGAAGAACTGACAGGAAATCACCAGGTTTCACACCCCGGGGATACAACCGAACATAGCAATCTGGAATATCCATGAATAAGAATATAGTCTACATATATATATAATATGTATATCTATATATATATGTATGTATATCTATATATGTATGTATATCTATATGTATATATATATACATATACATAGATGTCTGTATATATATATATATACATACATGTCTGTATATATATATACATACATACATGTGTATATATATATATATATATTTATACATATATACATCTATGTGTATATATACACATATACATCTATGTATGTATATATATATGTATAAGTATAATATATATATATATATATATGCATACATATACATATATATATATATAATTGTATGTGTATATATACGTATCTATTTATAGACATAATGTGTATGTATACATATATATATATATACATATGTATTCATATACATATACATATACATATGCATATGCATATGCATATACATATACGTATACATATACATATACATATATATATATATGTACATATGCATATACATATACATATAGATGTATGTATTATATTTACATATATAAAAACATATAAAATCAAAACAGGGATTTCCAACAACCATGTTTGTTTACCAGAGGGGGGCAAAGGTACCAAACAATCCCTAAGACACGGTCATTCCACGGCTTCAGCCTCCATTTCGGCCGTTTCTGCTGCTTCACCTGGTCGCACAGGGATCGAAAAATGGAAAATTGATGTGTGTTTTTGGAGAGCCAATTAATAATCTATTAACATATATAATCTACATAACCATATATGAAATGACAAAAGAGCAGTTGTTGTCATTCCAGCTTTCCAACTCCAACCATGCATGAAGATCATTAAAGGTTGGCTACAGATGGGAAAAGTTGAGAATCTTGAGCCGCACCCAGCTTCCGCAAAAAGCCGGTAGCAGTGGATATATGTGGAGAGAGGTAGGCTAAAGTATCTGTTTGCAATGAACCATACCTTATCCGATTCCACCATTTTGGGCTCTGATCGTCGTTGATAGATGATGATGTTGCCAACTCATTTCGTTAGGAGTCTTGAAGCTCGTGCTCTTGGTACAATGGTTTTGTTTTGAAGGAGAATCAGAACCTCTTGGAGGGGTCCCCATGAATTGCACATGGGTACACACAAACGATGTATTTTGTAGCCTGGTAGCATTCAACATCATGTCAAGAAATTCTTGGATCCGCCAAATTGGCTATTCATTTTGAAATTGTGGCCAGCATTCAATTTTGGAATGGCTGACCTCATGCATAAACTTAGACCCTCCAAACGTCAATCCTCAGTGGGAGATCAAAGGAATTCTCCGAAAACTCTCTGAAAATGCCCTTCACAAAAATCTCCCAAAGAGTTATCCTCTTGTAATCAAACGTGGCTTGCTGGAAAATATTCCATTTCGTTCGATGATCTTCCCAATCTTCCCAGCTATAAACCTTCATTTCTAGTGTTTAGTTTTTCCCATAATGTCCTATTAGATTTTCCCATATATATATATACATATTCAATTGTTGCTAGTCCACAAAGACTTGATCATTTGCTGTTTTGTTCCATCGCAAAAACTCCAAGGATGATTAGGTTCTACCTGTCCAGATCCCACCTTTGGTGGCACCTTCCGCAGCACGTGCGACCTGCGCCAGATTTTCCGTGGTAAATCAGGGCAGTTGTGTTTTGGTAACGGCAAAAACGGAGGTTTATAGCTGGGAAGATTGGGACATTACCCTCTAAACTAACGTAACTATGGAAAATCACCATTTGTCATGGGTAAATCCACTATTTCAATGGCCATTTTCAATAGCTTTTTGTATGTTTACCAGAGGGTATATCCCATTAAAATCACAATTTTTGTTGGTTAAATCCCATTAAACCACCATTTTTCATGGTTAAACCACCATTCACCACCTAATGATCAACTAGGGATTTAACCATCACAGCAGGGTATATAGCTATTTTTGGGATATACCAGGAGAATTTCGTGGCAGTTTTTGGGGCGGGGCTGTACCATCAAAGACTGTGGCACTGTAACGTGTAACTTTGGAAGTTAAACCTGGAAGATGATGGAAAATGGGGATTTAACGTGGTTTGATCATGAATAAGTTGAATAAGGATTGAATTCGAACTGGTGATTTGGTGATTTAGTGATTTATCCCTGACACCCGCAAGGGGGTATACAACAAATAAGGCCAACCAGATGAATAGACATTTGAATTAGGATCCGGAATTGTACCCAACTAACAGCCCAGGGGTGGTGACTCCGGGTTTGACACTCTTGGGGAAACCAACCATGGTATTGCTAGTGGGGGCTACCCCTAGTATGGATGGTAGAACCAAATACGTATCTGTATATGTAGCTACCACTTTCCTGTTATACGGCTTATAGTCACGTAAAATTAGGATAAATTACGGATATGTGACCTATGTTCAGTATTACATATATGTTTGGGAAAACGAACCATGGTTGTAAGTTGGTAAGCGGATAGTAACTATGGTGAGTTTCCCCAGTTATGTATGTTATATATATATGTATATATTTCCCCAGGAGTCCAAATACGACGTGTGATGCGCATGCACGTATGATCAATCTATCGATGTTCACCGACCCTCTGCAGCGTTTTGACCCTTACCGTCGTGCAGCAGGTAGCTACCGGAAAACACAATTTCGAGAAAACATGTCGATTGGTACAATGGATTGCAACCTGCGCTTTCTTCTATAAGCAAAAGGGGTCATCTAGAAGGGTTCCATCCTCTGTCTTTTTAAGTCCGTTTCCAGTTCATGTAGTAAATAGGCAAAAAGTTGTATCATCTTCAGTTGTATCCCCTAATTTGTCATTAGAAGAACGATGATGTTTCCCGTTAAAATCACCAAGTCTAGATGAGTTTTTCCTTCAAAAAAACCCATGAGTTGTGCTCCACTGGAGCTCCAAACCCCAGCCACCCCGGCCTTGGAACTTCTGGACGACAGTCGGCCGGCGAGGCCCACAGCAAAACCGCTCAGCACCTGCAGTGAGTGGCTGGGTTTCCATGGAATTCTTTGGACCACACAGGTGATTGTTTGATGATACGTTTTTTAAGCATGTATTACTGTATGCATATATATATAACATATACGTGTATGTATATGTATGTGGTATGCCAATAAAATGCGAAAAAAAAAGTCTGGCTTGGGGGAGGTACAGGATATTTTTTTTAATATATGTATATATATACATTTCATGGATCGTAACTTACGGTAAACCGTTAAACCTGGTTGGTATGTCATGGTGGTCATAATGGAGGCCTGACAATGGATAAGCGAAATTTATTTCTGACCTAAAGCCATTTTTGTGGTTGCTCCAATCCCCATGTTGGTTCCAAACATCATCAAGTTGATTTGTGGTTTAAATTCATTTTGGCTAGCTAAAATTGACTAAATCTCGATTGTGGTTGCATTTTGTTTCTAGGTCCTGATTTCTTGCCAATGAACTATCCATTCTTGGCACTCAAATCGCCAGTTTTATACGGCTCTCTTAACCTAATCCCAAAAAAATCATCGCTGACTCGGTGACTTTCACCAATTCTTGCTGCTTAAACCATGTTAAACCATGTTTTTGACCTCCATGTTTTTGCCTCAAACCATATCAATCCATATTTTGTCCATCAAAGTTTCCATGTTTCTACACCAAGGCGTTCCCCGACCTGCCATCTCGGCGCGCCGCTTGCGCCGCTTGCGCCGCTGCCGGAAGCGGCGCTCGGCCGAGGGACGCGAAGCAGCGGGCTGGGCGAACCTGGCGGAACAACGATGGGGATTTCAGGGGAATAAATATGATATACAGTGAGTATATATAATATATATATATATATGTATATTTATATTATGTATAGTTATATGTATATCTTATATGTATGTATATATGGCTTCCAACTGTAATAGACATATGATATAGGACATAGGATTTCTATGGATTTCTGGGAATAATTGTGGGAATTCATTGGTATTTAATTGTATAATTAATATGTATAATGGGATGTAGAACCAACAATAGTCATGGGATTAACTATTCTCCACAGTACGCCTGCTTTTGGTGATGAGTTTTGAAAATAGATAAGGGTTTGTCTGAAAATAGGGTATATTCCCAATTATAGCCATTTAATAGGGATAATGATCATTAACCATTGGGTTTAGGGGTACACTATTTTCAGACACACCCATAACTTTTTATTGGGAGATCAACAAATACTAGGGTTTTCCATGGCAGGAAATAACTAGAGTTGACCAGCAAGACATCGAGCATTCTTCCACTTAAAAAACGGTCGTTCGATGGGTGGATGAACTACTCCGAGGTCAACATGAGCTGGTCTGCCATATTTATCCATGATTCGGGTATCCCACAATTCCCTGTTTCTGGACAAACTTACCGGTAGAATTCCCTGTACGTCATTCCCTCTCATGGTTGGCTGGCTGGTGGTTGAAAAAAGCGTCTCAAAATATGTCATATCATCCCAGGTAGGAAGAAAAACTGCTGAAACCCAGCAATGGAACCTGGGCAATTTTCAGCAATGAGGTGCTCCCACTTCTCTCCGAGAGAACTCCCTGTCTCGGAATGTGCTGGTCGAGGTGGCTGCCAGCTGCTGCACCAAAGCTATGTGCAGCTGGCTCTTACATGGCCATTCTTAGATACCCATGGCATTTTGCTTATTTGGCTGAACATATATGTATAGATTTGCCCGTTTTGAGCAAAAGACTACTGCAGTAATCTAAAGGTACCCTTCCGATCGGCCCACGCCCAGCTTATTGGTGATTGGTCGCAATGGTCACTAGGCAAACCATTGAAACAAGCTTGTTGGTTTTATAGTTTTTCTTCATCCAATTATCCCTTATAGTAATCCCCAAAGAGATAGAAAACGAAAATCCAAGCGAAATAGTGGTAAATTATTATCAGCTATAATCTATATATTACTATCAGCATAATAGTTTCAACTGGATGCATGGATAAATCTACAGTAGCCCGTTGATAATAGTACGTAGCTCCAGAGCAGAAATATTCTATATTTGAGGATCGTCATGCCAATTATCGGGTGATAAAATACCCTCTGGTAAACTAACATAGCTATGGAAAATCACTAGTTTCATAGGTAAATCAACTATAATTGGGCCATTTCTATAGCTATGTTAAATTACCAGAGGGTAATCTGCATGGAGGGTACAACAAAAAAAAACGATCTGAAAAAAGGCCACTTGGAGGTTCCCCCAATCCGAACCATCATGCCAGTGACATACCGCAAAGTGAGGTCCTGATCAAATCCAGATTATCCCCGTTATCTTATCATTATGTAGATATATGATATCCATTGATATCCTCTTATCAATGTATACCTCCATAAAATCTTTGTGAGCTATAATTGATAATTAGTAATCAATCCCATCATTATACTATACAGGTGTATGGGATATCCTTTTATCCATATCTGGTTACGTGGTTTCAACCCCTCTGAAAAATATGAGTTCGTCAGTTGGGATCATTATTCCCAATGTATGCAAAAATAAAATTCATGTTCCAAAACCAACCAGATATAGATGTATGGGATATCCTTTTATCCATATCTGGTTACCTGGTTTCAACCCCTCTGAAAAATATGAGTTCGTCAGTTGGGCTCATGACATTCCCAATATATGGGAAAATAAAATTCATGTTCCAAACCAACCAGATATAGATGTATGGGATATCCTTTTATCCATATCTGGTTACGTGGTTTCAACCCCTCTGAAAAATATGAGTTCGTCAGTTGGGATCATTATTCCCAATATATGCAAAAATAAAATTCATGTTCCAAACCAACCAGATATATATATATAAGAAAATTCCAGAAAAGATAGTCTTTTCAGATTATGGTTCTTTCACATTCGGTGGGTTTACCGAAGGTAAAATATAGATTATATAATAATTAATTATAGACTGTCTTTTCTGGAATTTTATCATTGGAATCCTTGCGATCACACACTGTTCGGAGCACATCTTTTCTTTCGCTGGTGCCGCTGGGTTTGTATGCCCTAATCATCGAACCCATCCTCCACAGCTTTGACTCTGGAGAAGAACGCGGTTCCGGTGGGAGATAGCCACTTCCAGTAGTATCGACCCTTCTGTGTTTTCAACTGTACCTTCCGCCAACCGTTTTTCATTGGAAGATCCTGGATCACAGCTCCCCGGGTTTTTGCCGGTTCCGGTGCTGGTTTCACAGGGACCTCAGGATCCTCTTCTTTGGCTTCTTCCTCAGCATCTTCATGTTGACATGTCTTGGTCAGGTCAGGTTTCTTGGGGGACACCTCGGTTACCTCGGACGCTTCCACTTTGGGTGATGCAGCTGGTCGCTTCAACGGGGTTGATGGCGGCGCTGCTGGTCGCTTCAACGGGGTTGATGGCAGCGCTGCTGTCGCAGGTCGTTTCAGCGGAACTCTTGAAGCTGGGCGCTTTTGGCTAGCAGCACCTTAGTTGGGACCAAATTGACGGTAAGAAATCAAATTCCAAAAGCCATTGAAAACCAATGTTGGAGGGGACACTGGGGCTACGACTAAGACAAGGTTGAAGGCAATGATCTTGACATGGTGGTGGTGGTGGTTGTGAAATTCTAAAGGTCAAAGGGTCAAACCAAAAACGATTGAAATGTTTTCTGAAACTGAGGGACTGGTGTTGGAGTCTGTTGCTGGCCTTCCTCTCCCCCTTCGTTGCGGCTGGTCCTTCTTGTCCTCCGTCTCAGTGTTGGGTGCTCTGGTACCGCCTGACGGCGGTGTTGCTGCCATCACCGACTGGGCGCTGTCTCTCGGGCTAGATCCAATCGCAGCACTAGTAGCGCTGACTGAAAGGGATCTTTGGAGAATCTCAGCTCTGCGTGTATCACCTCGTTCTTGGAAGCTGCGCAAAATCCGGTTGGCTATGTCAACGCCATCCCCCATGGCGTCAGTGCACCTACGAAATTCTGGGTCCAAATCCTGATGGAGTTGGTTCAAACCATGTGTTTTTTTTTCAAAGTTCAAATGAAGCACAGAAACCTTGCTATGCTGAAAAACGTTGGTGGGCTCACAGGATGCCATTTCAATCACAGTTTTTGTTAGTTACCAGTTGGTAGTGAAGAGGTGCAAAAACGTGGTGCGCTGTGCAAGCATGCCCGGGGCCACGCACATGAATCCCAGCGATGAACATGTTTTTCCCGATGGGTTGCTGCGATGCATCCGCATCGTGTTCCTAAATGAGCAATGGTTCATGGCACGGTTTGCCTGGAACCGGATCCCCAAAATTAGAGATTCAAACATTGTTGGTCTCCCCTACAAAGTGCCGAGCACCACATAGACATCATCCAGCAAAGCATTGACTGCTTTGAATTTCAAAAAGATTGTTGGACTTAGTGGTTCAGCATGCGCTAAAAGGGTTGGCATATCATCCAGGGCTAACTTGAGCTCTTTGAGCAGCAAATCCTTGCAGTCTGACCTCACGACAAACTGTTTGAGCTTCTCACTCATAGAGGCTGGCAAGGCTGGTACGCTCAGCTGAGTTTGGTTGTAGCCCGGCACGGATTCCCCCAACTCGAGCCAAGTGCTGTGCTGGAAGTCCTTCGAGTCCACATCACCATCCCCATCCATTTGGGTTTTGAAGGTCATGTTCATGAGGATGGTCAAAATTTGAATGACTTCATATACAACCTTGAGGTTCTGGGTGTTGTCAGCCCAGATGCGATTCAACTTCAAAAGGATCTCCCGGGTGTTCTCATGCTCAAAGTTAGACCGATGTGCTAGGGCAGGGATGCCAAAGACTATGACGAAGCCCTTCCACAAAGCCAGCACATCAGCGTACACGATTGCAGCGGCCAGCGGCGATGCGATCATTGGTGAACTGAGATCGACACTGAGATGGTATTACTGTAGTTGTTTTTCAACCCGAAATAGCTCACGACATAACATGATCAATAATCCAGCCGCAATCAAGGCATGAATGGCAATCCAACCAAATCCAATTGGCCAATCATCATGGCTGCCCCTGCAGAAAAAAACATGAGACATTATTTTCATCCTTTTTGATTTTGAAGCCATTTAGTAATCTACACCCCAAATCCAAAGCAACCAGTGATCAACGAAAGAGTTCTTGAAGATCCAGAGAATGCACGCAGAAACCCAGATTTGATTCTGGTCTTCCAATGCTTCCTGTGGTCTTCAGCCGTCTCCGTGCATGCCCGAGCTCCAAAAGACTGATACCAAATTCAGTCAAATGCACTTTATGGCAGGGACTGGAGAACGCTAAGCTACTGTCACCGTGTCTAAGTGCAACTCAGGATTATGGGACCACAATGATCAAAACAGAATCATTGGAATTGATATGATTGGTAGTTAGGTGTAGTTGGTATGTCATCGATGTTACAGGAACCTCGCATCATGCAAATGACCTTAATGGTTGGTATTCCCCTTAAAGGACTGAAAGTAACTCCTGATGTTGCACATTGTGCCAAAGCACTTACGGTGTTCAAAAGTATGTCATGGATCATTCCATAGCTACACCATCATCCAAAATTGATGCTCAAGGCGTAGGGCAACGCAACTGGCTGCGAGCCAGAAAACATAAAGTAAGTCACACATAACTAATCGTTTAGTATTGGTTAACAGCAAAGCTTTGCTCGCAAACGTTGAGTTAAAAGATGTCAGTTCAGTTCGGGATAACCATCAAAAAACTGCTATTGATACATGGGTTGCAGCGCAGCCAGAGCTAAGCATCCTAAGTCAGCTTCAGAGGCTTGTCCTTTTGAAGTGTGATGCCGCGGGCGGTGATCATGTAGGGGCGCTGGATCTTGAAGTTTTGCCCAACCCGCTCGAACCTGTAGCGAAACACTGTCATGGCAACTTCCTGGGGTAGTTGAGGTCCCAAGCATTTGGAAAAGAAGTTCTTGGAGGTGATGCGTTCATCAGTTCGATCAGCTTGACCTCGGGGATCCCACAAGCACCAAAAGGTCATAGGGTTCTTGATGGTAATCTCAAAGCCATCTTCACCGGCCTCAACCGATGCCTTCCTCTTCACCTCCAGGAACGACAACCGGTGTGAGGTAATGTGTTTCTCCGTTTCCGCTCGGAGCAACAGCTTGTACAAAGACAGAGTCTGGTACCCCTGGGCCTCTTGAGCAAACGAAGTCTCATCCAGTTGGACCAAGCATTTGTCACCATCAGGGCATGCAAATGGCACACCAGGCTCAGTACAATCAGCAGCAGGCATCCACTGACCGGTACCAAACCCTCCAAGAACAGTGTGTTTGCTGATGGTTTTGTTCTGGCTAGCCACCAACCAAACAGACTTGTCTTTGGCCAAGATCAGCTCAATTGCGGCGCATTCACTGGCTGTGCGCACCTCGATGCCTTGATGGCATTCATCCAGCTTGGCAATCGATTCAAGCTCAATTGAGGCCGGCGAGGCATCAGCAGAGGTTGAAGTTGGAACTTCACCAGTGGCGGTGACCACAGCTGATGTGTTCCCAACCAAAGCCATGTGCTTGTCCCGAAGGGCCTCATACTCTTGAAGGATGTTCCCCGTTTGGGAGCTCCAGTACCTGATCAGGAACCATGATCATATATAAAAATAACTGTGGTTCATAGTACCCGGGATTTAATATTACTTGTGGAACCGTTTGGTGGATCAAAAGGCCGAGACTTCAGAGACATTGATCTTTTGAGTTTGGGATTTTGGGTGAAGGCAAGCATCCCCAACTGATAATAAACATGATGACATGACTGGGGTTTGTTTTTTTGGATAGCTTGTTTGGATGCATAATTGATTATCTGATGGTATGTTCATTACTCTTGTACCTGAATGGGTTATGATTCGATGGATCATGTGATAACAGTTTGGATTGGTGTATTTTTGGTTTGACGTGGTAAGACTATCATGTATTAATTATTACATAATAAAGACTAGAACCATTGGATGTATTCCCCCAAATCATCAAAGACGAGATACTTGTGCTCGTCCGGTTTGATGACCATCTTCTCACCACTGCGCTCAAGAATCTCGAACTTGAGGCTGTCCAGGTTTCCCAATGCCGCTTTGGCCCCGGGGATGCTGTCCACCTCCTCATTGCTCAGCTCTGGCGCATCCAAGCTGAACTTGTTCCCCCCGTACTCAAACCTGCGGCTGGTCCAAGCATCAGTGACTTCTCGAGTAAGTCTGGCATGGCCGAAGCGGTCCTTCATAATCCATTGAACAGAATGGTAGTACAGGTTTTCCGTGCGGAAGCCACCCTTGAGCTCTTGGTTGGCCAGTCGCATCTCGAAAACCTAAGTGGGTAAGAGATACCATTGATGATCCCAAGCTTGGTTATCTGATGATGGTAGGATACCTATTTAGGAAGGGTATTCAATGACCATTAATGATCCATGAGGTTGATATCCATTATGCCAAAGACGGGTGCAATTTCAACAATGGATTTCTGAATGTTGATCGACGTCATAAATCAAATGGTCAGATGTATCTTCAGAACTTGGGTGATCAGCGGCTGTAATGATGGAAAGGCCAGGATTTAGTTACAAGTCTTACCAGTTCATGGCGGTTCAGAACCTTTTCCCAAAGCATGGCCAAAGAATATCCTTCAGCTGCATCAATCTACGACCTAATTAAAAGCAGTTGCGACTACCACATCTTAACCCCCAATGCGTTTCATTTGTGCAGCATTTGCTGCAACAACATACAGAAAGTATGGTGGTGGGTTTTTAGGAAAACCCTGTTTTGTGCGCATGCCTTCTCCACCTTTCGCTTTGTTGCGACATGGACCAGGATGAAATTCTAAGTGCCAATCTATGAGGCATGCTTCCAAGGTTTCAACTTGTGCAAGCGAATTAGTTGCATGGATGCAACACATCTCACTGAAGTTAGCTTCATAGTAGAATTGCACACGGCCAGCCAAACACGATGTGATGCCGATCTTGTACACTGCCAGCTGATAACCCCCATGTCTTTCTCGAACATGATGGATCTGGTCCTGGTGTAAGACTGTGTGAATGATTGTATCCATTAACCAAATCACAAAATGAATCGTTGCATCGGTTCTACGTAGTTGGCCCACGGCTTATAGACGGCCGTGGCGTTTTTGTTGTTTTTAGGTCATTTTGTCGTAGTTTTTACAGCATTTTGTGTTGTTGTCGCCGTGCCTCTGGTCCGTCTTCTAACTTTTTTCCTCATTTTTCGGGATTTTTGTTCTTGTGAACTTTCCTTCCTAGAACTTCACACGCTCTTGATGCTACGTTGTGAACTTTCTTCCTGGAACTTCACACGTTCTTGATGCTACGTTGTGAACTTTCTTC
>Ga0126342_10006946_pt1 | contig 20165 bp, 19 predicted proteins | sample Cyp1metagenome_FD_92528 | JGI IMG/M metagenome (GOLD analysis project Ga0126342, IMG submission 92528) | Coral microbial communities from Lord Howe Island, Old Settlement Bay, Australia - Cyphastrea 1 metagenome | ecosystem: Host-associated > Invertebrates > Cnidaria > Coral ...
TATCTTTCCATAGCTCATATAAAATTCACCAACTATTCACCGACTATCTTTTACGACTACCATCCTCAGAGCTGCTTGAAAAACATCTTTTTCGCTCTCGGGCCAACCGTCGTCTAGTTTTTTGATCCGTTAGCCTTTGACCACTCTGATGAGCTGCGTGTGATGCATGAAAGAGTGGTCAAGACTGGATTGCCATTGAAAAATAAGGGTGTTATTTTCACGCGGGATTGTGAAGACACTCTCACCTCAATTCATTGCACCACCACATTTTTCCCCACATCTTTGTGCGGGGTTCTTGTTTTTGATTCTGTACCCGTCCCGCCTCCGTCCCGCCTCCTCCTCCTCCTCCTCCTCCTCCGCCCCCTCTTTGACACACACAACTTTGTCACACACCATCTTTCACACACAACTTTGTCACACAACACTTTGTCACACACCATTTTTCACACACACAACTTTGTCACACACAACTTTGTCACACACACCATCTTTCACACACAACTTTGTCACACACCATTTTTCAACTTTGCCACACACCATCTTTCACACACAACTTTGTCACACACCATTTTTCAACTTTGTCACACACCATCTTTCACACACAACTTTGTCATTTGGCGTGGCAAGCGTGGCACTTGTTGCACTTGGCTGGCTCTGGTGGCGCGCTTGTTCGCCGTTGGTCGCCGTTGGTCGCCCGGGACGCCGCGCCACTTTGCGGACATCCACCTTCGTTTCACGTGGCAGGCGTGGCACTTGGAGACATCTACCTGCGTTTGGCGTGGCAGGCGTGGCACTTGTTGCACTTGGCCACTTGGCTGCCATTGACCTTCCATTTGCGTGGCAGGCGTGACATTTCGCGACATCTACCTGCATTTGGCGTGGCAGCCGTGGCATTTGGCGACATCTACCTGCGTTTGGCGTGGCAGGCGTGGCACTTCGCGACATCTACTTGCGTTTGGCGTGGCACACGTGGCAATTGTTGCACTTGCACAACTTTCACACACACACACTCTCTTTCTCACGCAACTTTGTAACACACTCTTTTTCACACACCATCTTTCACACACACCGACTTTCACACACAACTTTGTTACACATTTTCTTTTACACCCAACTTTGTCACACACCATCTTTCACACATAACTTTGTCACACACTCTCTTTCACACACAACTTTCACACACACACACCATCTTTCACACACAACACTTTGTCACACACCATCTTTCACACACAACTTTGTCACACACCATCTTTCACACACCGTTTTGTCACACACCATCTTTCACACACAACTTTGTCACACACTCTTTCACACACATCTTTCACACACACCGTCTTAAACACACAACTTTGTCACACACCATCTTTCACATACAACTTCGTCACACACCATCTTTCACACACCACTTTGTCACACACAACTTTGTCATTTGGCGTGGCAGGCGTGGCACTGGTTGCACTTGGCTGGCTCTGGTGGCGCGCCTTGGTCGCCGTTGGTCGCCCGGGGCGCCGCGCCACTTTGCGTGGCAGGCGTGGCATCCACCTTCGTTCACTTTGAGACATTTACCTGCGTTTGGCGTGGCAGGCGTGGCACTTGTTGCACTTGGCTGCCATTGACCTTCCATTTGCGTGGCAGGCGTGACATTTGGCGACATCTACCTGCGTTTGGCAAGGCAGGCGTGGCACTTGTTGCACTTGGCTGCCATGAACGTTCCATGTGCGTGGCAGGCGTGGTACTTGATGACATTGACGTTCCATTTGCGTGGCAGGTGTGGCATTTGGCGACATTTACCTGCGTTTGGCGTGGCACGCGTGGCACTTGTTGCACTTGCACAACTTTCACACATTCTCTTTCACACACAACTTTGCAACACTCTCTTTCACACACCATCTTTCACACACCATCTTTCACACACTTTTTGTCGGACACTCTCTTTCACACACAACTTTCACACAGACCGTCTTTCACACACAACTTTGTCACACACCAGCATTTTTGTCACACACCATCTTTCACACACAACTTTGTCACACACAACTCTTCACATACAACAATTTTTACTTCTCGATCCTCCACCACCTCCTTTGTCTTTCCTTCCTTCCCTGTCCCGCTACAACGTTTGGCACTCATTATTGGAAGAAACTGGGGTTACCATGGGTTACTTTGGTTAAACTGATATAGAGACGGAAACTTACCAAGAAACCGCGGTTTCTCCAAAGGGTGGATTTCTGTCATTCAATTGTTGGATGAGCTATCTGTGTATCTATGGGATAAGAACATTCAGGAAACTGTTCAACCGCATATCCACTGTCTAAGTTAAGTCGGGTCACCCTCCAACAATAGGTAAATGTTTTTTTGTTATAAACTGCAAGGCTGGGATCAACACTGGACAGTTGATTCATCTCCTGATTATTTTTCCGTTAGACTCTCAATGTTTCAAACCCTGTCACTGGCGACCATGGAATACAATGGACACATATGAACCTCTAAAAAACGACGCCTTATCAGCCTTCATCTGATTTCTGAGTTCCTTTGTTTTTCCCTATAGCCTATCAGGCTCCTAACTTGGGTGTTGTTCAACTTGGGGTACCAAAACATCCCCAAACATCCCAAAAGCATTCATTTCTCCCATGAATATATTAATCATGTTTGATTTTTGTTTTGGTGACTGTCCCTTTCTTTAGAACTACCTTTTCAGTGTCTCCTCTGTGGCCCCGATTTTTATGGAGCCGTCAGGCATCTGAAGAGCTGTGGCGCCCCAAAGCCTATTCCCACATGGGCGACTTCACAACCCGACTGCGCAGGCGGAAGTTTCTGATGGAAGGGATAGAAAGATTCACAAATTGGCGGTAGAAAACCCATCATCATTAAAGGGATGCAATTGGAATCTATGGCCACGAAGTGACGCGGTGGCTTTTGATGAACTTGTTATGTTTTGTCGCGATTATTCAGGTATTTCATGGTGAAAATGATAAACCGATATATAAACCATTGGGTTTGGGCACCACGTTTCCGGAAAACAACATACAACAACTATCATATAATTCATAAAGTCATTGTTTGTTTTGCACCCCAAGAAGTGATGAGGAAGTCAAGATGCCAAGTTTGTATGGGTCAAAATGTTCCCCCAAGTACTTGAATATTAAAAATATGAGAAAACATAGTATAACTTTCATTGGTACCCCCACTCGTGCAGTGGCTTGACAGGCTTCTTTGGGATGGGAAAACCCTCAGCAGCCCATCCCCCTCAGCTGGCAGATCGATGAAACCCAACGATCTGCACAGCGACGTTGTGAAGGACAGAAGGGAAAGCTCCAGCCGATCGTTGTGCCGTGCCGCGTGGTTTACCTCACCCATGCGGTACTCACGCAATTTTACTTGTCAGTTTTTAAGCGTGATGAACTTGCTAGCTCAAGTGCCCATACCCTGAGCATCGCATATTGAATAGAATCAATATTTTCAAAAAGGTGAAAAAAAACAATAGAAAAATCAAAGTGCCAGGATTGAAAATATTGAAAACAATCAATTTTAAAAAACCTAACAATCTTTTCAATAAAATCAAAGAAAAACAGCAAGAAAAATCTTACAAAAAAAAACGTGGAAAATCAATATTGTAGAGCTTCGCACACCGGCGATGCCTGTAGTGGTCGGGGGAGGGAAAGAGAGAGGGGGATTTCATCTGAACTTGCGGACATGACATTCTGCGAGCTGCATCTTCGTTGTCGTCAGCGTCATTGTCGTCGTCGCCGTTGTCGTTGTTGTCGTCGTCGTCGTTGCCGTTGTCGTTGTCGTTGTCGCTGTCGTTGTCGTTGTCGTTGTCGTTGTTGTTGTTGTTGGTGGTGGTGGTGTTGTTGTTGTTGTTGCTGTTGCTGTTGCTGTTGCTGTTGCTGTTGTTGTTGTTGTTTCTGGTTCTCCTTCTCGTTCTCGTTCTTGTTCGTGTTGTCGTTGTCGTTGTCGTTGTCCTTGTTGTCGTCATTGTCGTCGTTGTCGTCGTTGTCGTTGTTGTCGTCGTCTTCGTCGTCGTCGGCGTCGTCGTCGTCGTTGTTATTGTTGTTATAGCTGTTGCTGCTTGGTCCTGTGTCGTTGTCGTTGTTATCTTTGTAGTTGGTACTTTTTGCAAACCCCTTAAAATCGTCAAATCGACGGTTTTTGCAATCCCCAAAAAAGCGCCAAATAGGCGGTGTTTTCGTGATTTTTCACATTCTCGGAACAAAAAAACACCGTAAATACCGATGTTTTTGGCTCCGCGCCAACGCAAAACCACGGTATTTACGAGGTTTTGAGCCTCTGCGAGCAAAAATCACGGTATTTAGAGTGTTTTGTGGCCCGTGCCTAGCAAAAACACTGGTATTTACGCAGTTTCCTGCATGTTGTTAGAACATTTTTTGGGATGCCAAAGGCACAAAAACATTGTAAATTACACGGTTTTTACGCGTCGGCAGTACCAAAAAATGATGAAAAATTGACCAAAAATCGACCAAAAAACGCCCAACAAGGCCTCCAAAACGCATCTTCAAATTTTACAATCTTTTTTCCCACCCCGAACCACCAAAAACGTGAAAACCCCAGCACCCTGAAGGATTTTCGGGGAGGGTCGGCGGCAGACGCGTGCCCCGCGGGTAGCTAAAGCTATGCTTAGCAACCACCACAGCACGGCATCGCCGGATTTTCAATTGAAAAATTGGAGCAAACAGGTCAACCTACAGAGGAAAAATCCACCCAGAAGCAGCTTCCCGCTGGAGCAAGCAATTTTTCCATAGCTGTGCAAGGTTTGGCTGCTGCTTTGAGCAGGAGACACAAGGAGGGTGTTTTTACCCTCTTTCTTTGTAGTCCCCTTTCCCAAAGGAACCCATGCTGAGCTTCCACTGGCTACCCCCTTCGCCAAAAGAAATTGTTGGCAATCCCTTTCTCAAATGCTGTATGTTGGCAAAATATTTCTCAGAGGTATCATTTTTCGCCATCCTTTTCCCAAAGGTTTCTTTTTCCTCTACAGTTTGCGTTATCCTTTTCTCAAAGGCCCTTTCTCTCAAAGGAATCATTCCTGTGCACCCTGAGGTCCCAAGCCAAAGTTGTCTCTACTTGGTAATAAATGTAGCAGAATTCGATACTTCGGCCCAGCCTTGAAGGATAGCCTGCTGGACCTGACTCCAGGTGATATTGAAAACACCAGTTGGGACATTCTGGAAACAAAGTCCTCGTTTGCAAAGCACCAGCAAGCCCTGGGGTTGAGGTGCTGGCTGCCCAGGAGCATGTGCTGAAAGGTGTGGAACTTGTGCACCACATGAAATAGTTTGTTCCCTTCTTCAAGTCAAGGGCCCACTCATTCAAGAAGGTGTATGTGTCCAAGACCCCTTCCCAAGGGCCATGGCTTCCCCAAACTCTGCTTCAGTTGGAATGATGTCTGCCTTGTTGCAGACATCAACCAGATCCTGCATAGCTCGCATGCTATCTAGAATGCAAGCTTCTTGCCAGACATCTCTATCCAGCAAGGTTTTGCAAACCTGCAAGAATGCAGGCAAAAAATGCTTGGATCCGCTTCCCTTCAAAGACAGGCTGGGTGAGATGCATGAGGCACCTTGGGGTCCACAAACATGGGCAACTTCAAGTTTGTAACCCTACTGGTGGGCTTCAGTTGGCTATACACCTTTTGCAAGGCAGCCCGCAAGATTGACAGCCTGTCTTGTGGGCTTTTCTTTTGTCTTCCTGGTCCATCCTTGTAGACCAAATAGTGCAGCACTGACCCCAACAAGTGGGAATAGATTCCATGCACCCACAAAATATGAAGGGCATCTCCCCTCACAAATTTGGATGCCAACCCTGGCACTTGATGAAAAAGCGGATGGTTGGAAGGGGGGGCGCTCAGCAGCTTCACTGTTGCTAGTGTATTTGAAGGATTGCTTTTCCATTTGGATGGTTTTGAACCATTTGGATTCATCTGCATCCGAAGATGTGCAATCACATTCCATGCAGGGGTGCTTGCTGCCCCAATGGGGAAGCCCCAGGTGGTTGCTGAAAAAATCAGCATCACCTTGGATGCTCCAAACCACTGCTTTGTATCCTGAGCACAGTGGCTGGTTCCTTTTTTCAAAAAAAATGGGATCCCTTTTTCAAAGGCTTGCCAAAGGCATCATGCATGGGATGCATCCCTTGCACAAGGGCATTCAAAGACCAGCAAACATGTTGCATGATTTCATTCCAAGATTCAGATCCTGTGGATGCCTTTGGGAAACATGCTATGAGGAACTTGGCTCCAAGTGGCGAAAAATTGGTCATGAGAGGACCCAATGACTAACGCACCAAGGAATCCTTCACAGCATATTCAGCACCATCCCCATGGAGCCACACAGGGATGCACATTTGCTTTCCAATTTCTACCCCTTCTACAAGGGTGTCCCTCCAACCTAGTGTCTTTGGACCTTTCCACCCCACACCAGAATTGTTCCATTTTCTCAAGTGGGAACACTTCATGGAAATTTTCCAGTGTAGCCAGCTGTGCAAACATGATGTGGGGCAGAAAAAGGCTGGCCATGACTTTCTCCTTTTTCAAGGATTTGGTATCCAGGCAAGTTACCTCCAGCTCCATTGGCTCTGGTATGCACACATCTTTCACAAACCTGCGCATCATGTCACTGTTAACATTCCCTGGCACTTCTCCATAGTTTCCTGTTTTAGACATACCTCACCCATCCAGAACTGCAGCATGTGCTTTCGGATCTGGATGGCTGACAATTTTCCATCTGCCCACAGGCTCAGGAGAGCAGTGGCCAGGTTGCTGCCCCTCCCTTTTTCTAGGGGTTTCTTCTTTTTGCTGCTGCCCAATGCTTCCTCTAGTTTCCACCCCCTAAGCCTTTTGCATTTCTCCATTGTCCCAGGTGCCCTTTTCACAGAGGCAAGGTTGCAGAGCTTCGCTTTTCCCTACCCTCCAAGTGCCCAAGGCGCCCTTTTCCCAAAAGCAAGGTTGCAAATTTTTGCTTTCCCCTTTCACAAGGTCACCACAGTACAACGTTGACCTCTCCTGCACTAGCTGAATTTGAGCCATCAAGCTGCATGTGGTTTAAAAAATACAGTTATAGCCACCCCAAACTAAGAAAATTCACACAAGAGGGTGTCCCAAAAGTTTACTACACAACCAACAACAAAAGCCCCCCCACAAGGCTGACCCCAAGCTGCTGACAAGCATGTTTTCCAAAAACCGTGGCAAGCTGCTGCTGCAAAAGTATCTGTACAGGTGCCTGCTTTGCAGCTAGGCAGGCCAATCAAAAAAGACAACACCATTGTGAACAGGTTTCCCTTCCCCAAGGGGGTGCTGCCTGCTGCAATTTCCTTCTTCCAAGGGCCACCTGTTCCAAGGGCCCCTTTGCCAAGAGCAAGGGTCAGATGGGTGCTGTTTAGTTTTTGGATGTCTTGGACTGTGTCTTGAAGCTGATTTGTACCAGCTCTTTTGCTTCTTCTTTGGCATCCTTCAAAGGTTTCAAGGTGTCCACCAACACTTCCTTGACCTTTTCCAGCTTGAGTTTGTCACCGTTGGCAAGGTGTTTCTTCAAGTTGTCCAAGGCACCTTTCAATGCCTTCAAAGTTTTTTCCTTTTCCTTCAGTCCAGGTTTGGTGAGGTACTGGCACTTCTTCACCTTTTCCAAGGCTTCTTCATAGTTTGCACATGTGCTAACTAGCATCTCCTTTGTTTTCTTCATGTTCTTCAAGCCTTCATGAAGCTGCTCCTCAGTGGTCATATCTTCCAAGGCAGGCTGGGGTGGCTGGTTTTTGGTTTTGCTTTTGGCTTTGCCTTTGCCATTCCCGTTTGCAGGGGAGCCCTTCCCAGGGCGTTGCTCTGACAGCAAGCCCATGAGATCTTTGCCCAGCAGCTGGTCCCAAGCATCTTCTTCCTCAGGTTTCTGTTCAAACTCCTGGGCTTGCAGCCAGCTGTGGGAGCTTTGGAATAATCCTGGGTGCCCATGTATTCCCACACATCCCATGTCCCAGCAGCTTGGCGGTAGACCACTCTTCCTGATTCTAAGTGTTTGCCCAGGTCTGCTTGTCCCCATTGGTCAAGGCTTGCTTCTCACTAAGCCACTTCTCCTTTTTGCAAAGGGAGCTCTCCAGACTGGTCTGCTTGGAGGCTGAACAAAATTTGGCAGCATCTGTCCCCATAAGGTACAGTGCAGTCTTGAGGCCCTTTTCCTTTTTGGAGCTTTCCTCAAACTCTTTTTCTTTCTGCCTCATTCCCAGTCTTTTTCAAGTGTGCTGCATGCTTTTGCCATGCACTATTTTTCAGCAGCGGCCATTTCATCCCTCAGGGCCATGGCTGCTTCCACCTCATCTTATTGGCTGCTCCCACCTCATCTTATTGCTCCTCAGCAATTTTTTTCATTTTGTCCTTGAGGGTGAGTTGGCCCAACTTTTTTCAAATTGCCCTTCTTCAAGGGTGCAGTCTTGGAACCTCTGGCAGGTGTTGATTTCATTGTTTTGTTGCCCTTTTGCAAAGGCTTCTTTACAGCTTTCATTGCCTTACAGCTGCTAGACTTCATTGCCTTCATGGCTTTCATTGCTTTGGGCATTTCCTGTTGGGAAAGCCCTTTCCCAGAGGCACCAAAGCTGCTGCTTGCCAGGCAGCCCTCTCACAAGGGCACTCTGAGTAGGTTTACTGCTAAGCCGCTAAGCTTTCAAGCCAAAAGGGGCTGCAGATTGGAGGTAGCCAGATTTTTTTTGATATGGTGAAATATGGTGAAATATGTTAATTTCACCATGTTGTTTTCACCATGCTTCACCATGTTTCACCATGTTTCACCATATTTCATATTTGGGTTATATTACAGTTTGTGTTGTTTACCCCATTAGTTTTTTACATTCAAATATCATTACATTTCATCACTTGTGTGACCCTTTGTGTTGTTCCCCAAATGGTTTCATTCAAACTTGAAGGGTTCTAAGGGATTTTTAGGTTTCCTGTTCAACTTCTTAACCAAGCAAAGTAAAACGGTGCTTGGCACCCACAGCCATCTTGCCCAGCCCTCAAGGCAGCCCCTCTAGTTTTGCTATGCCAGTTTGGCTTGCCTCTGGTTTCTTTTCACCTGGCTGCTGCCATGAAAAACAAAACAAAACTTTCATAGTCAAGTGGTTTGCTCCTAGTTTGGAGACATGTTTCAACAACTGGGACAGCAGCCAGGTGACCAAAAACATCCCGAAAAACATGCAGGGTGAAACTTGCCCTTATCGGAAGGGGTCTGTGCTTTTGAATTGTCCCTCTTTCAAGGGCTCTTTGCTTTTGAGCTGCCCCTCTTTCAATGGTTTTTTCCTGTTGAATTGCCCCTCTTTCAAGGGGTTGCTGCTTTCACTGCCCAGCCCTTTTGCAAAGGTAGCAGCTGCTTTCACTCACCTGCCTTCATTTTCCAAAAATGCCTTGACAGCATCTGCCAGGGTGGGGTAGTTTTTGTTTCCCCCATCCTCTCCCACCACTGGTGTTTTGCCTCTCTGGTCTGGATTGGGTAGACATCCAGCCCTTTTTCAAAGGCTTCTTTGCAGATGTCTGGTGCATCATCCATCAGCACCTGGATGCCCTTGTCAAGGCATATTTTGGCCTTGCCACCATGCCCAGTCCTTTGCTGGATGCAGAAAGCATCCTCCAGCTCCCCAAACCAGGGTGTCTATCACTTCTTGCTTCCTTTTTTGGAAGCACCAGGAGCAGATGGTGACTGGGTGCTTGGCAAGCAGGAGCTTCTCCACAGCTGCATGATTTGCAGGTGGGATGGCATTCCCTATGTCTATGGTGTTGTGAAAGTCAATCATCACATGTCTTCTCCTCTTTTCAGAGGTGCTTCTGGTGCTCCCTTCTGCCTTCTTGTCAGAGGAGCTTACCTGTTCAGAATTGCACCTGATTTCAGGGGCCTTCTTTTCCTCCTCCTGGTCCACCTTCACATCTTTGACACCTGGGGTGCCTCCGTCTTTTTCTTCTTCATCCCCATCCTCCTGCTTCATCTCCTGCTGGGCCTTTTTGTGGCGCATTGGCTTCTCATTCTGGTCCAGCCAGTCTTGCCTGTCTTTCTCTTTTTTCCTCCATATTTTCACACCCGCCAGGGAGACATGGCTGCTGTTGCTGCTGGGTCTTTGCCTTGCCTTTTTCCCTCTTTCAAGGGTGATAGAGGAACTGCTCTCATCATCTTCTTCTTCACTTTCACTGATTCCACTGGGCTTGCCTCTTAGGCCCAGCTCTCTGTCCTTATCCTGGTTTTGCTTCCTTCCCCTCCTCCCTGCAGGGGATCTTTTTTTATTGCCCTGTTTCTAGGGGTGGTGGTGGGACTTATGCTTTTTAGCCTGATGGGTGTGGATTCTTCTTCCCACCCCCATGCCTGCCAGCCCCATTCTCTGTTGTAAGGGCCCCATCCACCTCTTTCCCAAGAGTTGTCCTCCCATCCACCTCTTTCCCAAGAGTTGTCCTCCCATCCACCTCTTTCCCAAGAGTTGTCCTCCCATCCATCTCTTTCCCAAGGGTAATCATATCATCATCACTCCACCCATCTTCTTCTTGTTGTTGTTGTTGTTGTTGGGGTGGGTGGGGTGCCTGCTGTTGCAGGTGCAGCCTCCTCTGCTGCCTTGCTTTGCTGGTTGTCCCTTTTCCAAAGGTTCTGCCAGCGCATGGTCCTCATGCACTTTGTTTTTCCTCCACTCCTTCCACTGCGAGCTTTCCCAGGACATCCCTGTCCCTAGGGATGAAAACCCACCTCTTTCAAGGGGAATTTCACAAACAAAAACCGACTTTTTTGACTTGAAAAAACAGTTTGAAGCTGAAAGGGCTGCAGGCTGCAGCACGCATGCACACATGCAGTTCCATGCCACCCACCCTTTAGTAACATGTTTACATGTCATGAGCAGAAAATGTTATCTTATTAGTTAAATGGCACCATAAACCTTATTTTACCAAATTGTTTTCCCTTCCCCACCAAAAAAAAACAAACCACCACAGCTGCAGACAGAAGGCAATTTTTTTTTGCCAACATCTCACAGGTGAGTTGGGCCACACTCTGTCGTGTGGCTGAAACTGCGCAGCCTCAGAGCCCTGTTGCAAAGGCATTGGCCCTTTTACAAAGGCTTTGTTGGTATGACACCTTTGCAAATGCAATTTTGGAAAAGACCTTTTTGCAAAGGTCTTCATGGCAAGACCCTTTTGCAAAGGCCTTCATGGCAAGACCTTTTTGCATGCCTTCTTGGAAAGGCCCTTTTGCAAAGGCTTTCTTGGAAAGACCCTTTTGCAAAGGCCTTGCTGGCAACACCCTTTCACAAAGGTGGGCATATGTGTTCACACATGCATGCACCCATAGGTGCTTGCACTGCAAGCTTGGAGGCCATTTTACAAAGGCACCCCCCCAATGCTTGCAAGTGACCCTTTTGCAAAGGTGTTGCCACGCAAGGGTACTCCAAGCAAAGCTGGCCCCTCAAAGCTATGGCTTCTTCTTTGCTCAGATTCTCCTTCTTCAAGGCTTGCATGATTTTGCCAATCACTTTAAGGCACTGCTTGCTTCTCACCTTGCTGACCTCAACAATCAGCCTGCTCTTTTCTCCCATTTCCTTTGTGCCAGTCAAATAGGCCCTTTCAGGCTTTTTGGCTACATTGGTTTTAATTTTGAGCCATGGCCTGTGGTCAGAAGCCTTGGTGTCATTCCCCTTCACTGTAACTTTAGCAGCTGCTGGCTTTTTCATTGCTGCCTTTTTTGCAGCTGCGGGTTTCTTTGCTTGGAACTTCCCAAGGCCAAAGCTTCTCCCAGCTCTGGGTCTACAGCAGCTTTTCCCAGGAGCCTTCCTTGACTGTGCCTCTTTTGCAAGAGCCTGCTTGGGCCACAGTGCTGCACCTTCTCAGGTGTCACCTTTGCAGGTGTTGGTTTGTTCTGTGGTGTTTTCAGCTCCATAGGGAACCCCTTGGAATCATTGCTTTTCTTTTTTAATGTTTTTTTTGGGTGAGGTGCCCTGACCATTTTTCAATGGAACTTTGCCTTGCAAATCACCCTGCATATTTCTGAGCTCTACCTTTTCCAAGGCCTTGGTCAACTTCTTCATCTCATGTGCTGTGAGGTCACCAGCACCCCTAGCCAACCTTCTCATGTGGCCCAGCAACACTGCTATCCTGTGTGCTTTGGCGTGCCCAGACTGATCCTGCATGGGTGGAAGTGTTCAGGTTCGGCTTGGAGGCGAGAAGCCTCAATAAAGATGTCTTTCAGGGCTGAGGATGCAGCTCACAAGCAGGGCAAATTTCCAAGAGGTCCAGTATGAACCCTAAAGCAGTGATTAGACCTTTTGGACTTGCTGCCCCCTGGGCAGATATCACCTCATAATTTCCAAAATCGTTTACAAGATCCTCATGCCCTGCCAAGACAGTCAGAAGGAGCCCTGGTTCTATCCAGGGTTTTGAAAAATGTCGAGCTCCTCCCTTGGTGGCCATCCCTTCAGCAAGGGCACCTTTCTCAACGCAAGCAGAAGAACCCTCTGCCAAGGGGTGTGGCTTGGAAGACTCGAAAGCACAAAAAGGCGAAAACATGTTTGAGCTACAAATAGCTGCAGGGGCACAGGGTTCATTCATATGCATTCATGAAGACAATATCATCATCATTTGCATGCCACAAAAATCAATTATAAAAATCAATATTTTCAATAGAAAAATCAAAATGAAAATCAATAGAAACTCAAAAAAATATCAATAAAATATTCAATCCAAAAAATCAACAAAGCAGAGAGGAAAAATCAACCAGAGACTTTTCAATGAAATCAATAATTTTAGGTCCAAAAAAAATCAGTTTAAAAAATCTATCGGACCTATCGAGATTATTGATTGTATTCAATATACGATGCTCAGGGTACTTTCCGTGCTGACATAATTGTCGGTTTCATTGGATTGCTTTGATGTGAACATTTGTGCAAAAAAAACTTGTGCTTTCCGATGGAGGTAAGGTCCTACCCGCAGATGTTCCCTGCAACCTGAGACATTCTGGGACTATGTGACTATATTAAGATTAAGGTTTGAAATACAAATGTTTATCAGAGTTCATCAGTACTTTGAGTGTCTCAATCTCAACAATCAGAATCTGAAAGATTTATTGGATGGTCTGTTGGGCCTTCCCTCTTGGCCCGGACAAGATGCAGATGAACCACTGCTTTCGCCAAGTGTTTGACCACACTGATAAGCTGCTTGTGATGCATGAAAGAGTGTTCAAGACTGGATTGCCATTGAAAAATAAGGGTACTATTCTCACGCGGATTTGTGAAGACACTCTTAATTCAATTCATTGCGCCGCAACATTTTTTGTTTTGGGGTAAAGTGGCATAGGTCTACATGAGTCGGTGACAAAGATCATGTGTTTCTGATGTCAAATCTCGTTGCAAGTCTTTTTGTTGGTGGCTCGGTCGTCGCGTAAACGCGCGCTTTTTTGAACGCTCTTCCCATAGGCACGGCGCATTTGTGTGCATTTTATACCACATACGTCAGTGTTTCGGGTGGGGTGGGGCTGATAACGTTCCTTGGCGCTTGCTCTTCATGAAGTGACATTCATGTGGCTACGCTGGTCATTGCTTGGGAGGGTGAGGGGGGGGTAGGGGGGGCGATGATCGGCGATGACAACGTTCTTGGTGGTACGTTCTTGATGTTTCACGCTAAGGAAGTGACATTCAGGTTGCTACGCTACGCTGGTCATTGCTTGGGAGGGTTTCGGGGGGGTGGGGTAGGGGGGGCGACGAAAACGTTCTTGATAGTACGTTCTTGATGTTGCATCTTAACGAAGTGACATTCATGTTGCTGTGCACTCTTTGTGGTACATGAGTTGATCCTTTTGCTGCTAGTTCCTTGTGGTTCATGCACATGAAGTGACATACGTGTTGCTACGCTGTGCACTCTTCGTGGTACATGAGTCCTTCTGACTCGCACAACCACCAATTAGCTGCAAAGCGACTTCTTGAACACCCTGGCTTGCACAAACAAGAACGAAAAAAACTTGCTGAATGTCAAGACATGGGATTCTTATATGACATCAACACAAACAAGTCATGACTGCCGTGAAACAAACAGACACCGAGTGGCTGTGGAGGCGCGCGTTTACAGGGCGACCGGCCGTTGTTGGTTGGATTTATTAGCGGTTGGTTGGGCACTCTTTTGATGTCAATCAAACCACATATTTTAAAAGCACTTCGGTACACAACCCACGCATCCCTATCCAGGACAGCGCCATGGAGTGGTTCGCCGGAAAACGGGGCGCGTTCATGAGCCAACTGTTTGGCTCTCAGCGTTGGACCGGAGCAGGATACCCTGCCCATGGGCAACAATTCTACCCCAAAGCTACCTGTTTGAAAAGAAATGCCATGATAAACTACCTGAATTTTAGGGTATCCCATTTCTGGACAACGTCAGATCAAACCAGTAGCGTTTTTTTTTGGTTTTGCTCTTTGCAGGCTCTGATCCTGGGAAGGATATGGTCTGCGCCTAGAGCCCCCAAGGAATATCAATAAAGACAGGCTTGTTGATGGTTGCAGTTGCAAATGCTTCTCATTTTCAGCTTGAGTCGTGATGACGATTTCCAACGTACTTGCATGGCTTGGTGATGGGTTTAAAGCAGCAATGCAACTGTTTTTTGATGACAGGTTCCAATGAATACAGGTCCTTTTTGAAGCATAGAGTTGGTAGTTGTTTTTGCTACCGCCGCCCGTAACGAGCTCGGTGTTTTTGTTTTTTTTCTAAACTTCAGAACGGGACCTCCTGGGAGTGCAGTTTCCCATGATTTAAGACAATATTTTAAAAGGTTTTACTGCACTCCCAAATGCCTTGCTACACAAGAATCTGACACAGACCCTTACAAATTACTTGCATGCTCTTTGAAGGGTGGCTCCACAAACTACTTCCATACTCTTTGGAGGAAGGACGAAATCTCAAAAACAAACAAAACTTTGGAAAAACCAACGAAAAACAAGAAAAACGTTGGAACTACCAAAAAACATCAAAAAACACTATTTCCAGACTCTTTGGAGAAGGGGGGGTCTAGACACGAGTCTCTGAATATTGTTTTTTCTTTGTGAAGTGGGTGAAGTGGGTTGTACCCAGCGCGTGAGTCATCTACTCAGGCCAAGCAGCTTGCCTTGTTTGTGCGCTTTGTTCTGTGAATGGCCGTGCGTTGAAAGTGCTTCCCGGAGAGAAGTTCATTGCGTCCATGGCCGAGGAGGAGGCGCCGGTTCGGACACAAGGGCCCCCGGCCACATGTAAGCCAAACAGTTTTACTTTTCTGAGGGCTTATGTTTTTTCACATCCATGCGCGCAGAAATCAAATGACATAAAGTATACAAGTTGAATGTGGTTTGATTTTTCGAGCCGGAAATACGTTCCAAAACTGGTTTTGATGTTTGTAGCCATTGGCTGGGGGACGCTGCAGGTGCTCAGCTGCCAACCCAGATCTTAGTATCACTAGGAAAGATGGTCATAAAATCTCCCCTTTTTTTTTGACCCCCCACCATGTTTTTTTGACCACTGTTTTTTAAACCTCCTAACCTTGTTTTTTGACCCCCCGCCTTGTTTTTTGTTGATCCCCTGACCTTGTTTTTGTTGACCCCCCACCTTGTTTTATGACCCCCCCATCTTGTTTTTTGGACCCCCCACCTGGTTTCTTTGACCACCCACCTTGCTTTTTTGACCCTCTGGATCTGCTTTCCGGACCCCCATGAAATTCAGTAAATTCCTTGGGGTGGCTATGTTTTTTTCGCGGCAGGTTTTGGATTTTTTGGGGTTCCAGGTTCTATGCTTTCCTGCTTTTCTGCTGTTCTGCTTCTCTACTTTTCTGCTTCTTTGCTTCTCTGTTTTTCTGCTTTTCCGCTTTTGCTTTTGCTGCTTCTTTGCTTGTCTACTTTGCTTTTCTGCCTCTCTGCTTCTGCGTTTCTGCTTTTTGCTTTGCCTGCTTTTTGCTTTTTCTGCTTCTCTGCTTTTCATGCTTCTCTGCGTAACCTGCTTCTTTTCTTTTCTGCTTCTCTGCTTTTCTGCTTTTGCGCCTTTCCATTTCTACTACTACTATTCTACTTTTTTCTTTTCTTCAGTCATGCATTTTTGCTAGATAGAAAGGTAGATAGACAGATAGCCAGACAGATAGATAGACAGATAGACAGACAGATAGATAGATAGATAGAAAGAAAGATAGATAGATAGATAGACTTGATAAATTGGATAGATTAGATAGATTAGATAGATTAAATGGAATGGAATAGAATAGACTAGAATATAATAGAGCAGAATGATAGATAGATCGATAGATAGATAGACAGATAGATAGATATAGATAGATGCACAGAGATTGGCATGGATAGAATGTGTTCTTTCTATGTTCCAGCAGTTGGGACTGTCCCTCGCCTAGAAGTGGAGGGTGCAGGAATGATTTGATTACTGGACCATTTTGCTCACGGTTTGTTCTGTGTAAATGAGGCAAGGATGGGTGGAATCTCCTCAGTCAAACAACAATGTTGGAGATATTTTGATATGACTGATTCACTTGATGATCCTTTTGCCCTTGCATCCCTTCGCGAGACCGCCGGGCATGAGGCCGTCGAGCAGCGACGGAAGAAGCTCACAGCATGCTTCGCCACTGCCGAAGTCGAAGTGCAGGCTGCCACTTGGCAAGTGACAGCCATCCCATTGAAAATCATTCCCACGCGGAACCCCAACTTGAATACCACCCATTGCAACGTGCCGATTGCCTCGCACGCACATGTACTGTACAGTGCAGTATCCTTTTTCAGGCCCAGACAAGCCTTGGCGAGCCAGATGCCGGAGCCTTCAGGTTGAGGGCTAGCAAATGTCCCGCAATGGACCTTGAACATGCAAATGAAATGTGCCATTCAAGAGGCATGACATGCTATGTTCCACATTCTTTCTGGGTTTGTTGTTTCAATTGTTCCAGCTGTTCCATATGGCGGAAGGAACAGTGCAAAGACATTGTTTGGCATGGCAAGTTTGAAGCTAACTGTGTTTATTGATTTCCCACACTTGGATACCAGGAACAGATGCCACCAATCGTTTTCTTCCAGTGACGTAGATATAACTAAGTAAGTTCATACATATATATATATTCTAATGATGGTATTTCGATAGGTTTATACATGATTGTAGATCTAAAGGTCCATTTAGAGTGTAGAGATTGTCCATCGCGAAAGTAATAACTAAAATGTTTTGAGCGAACGTTTTAGCGAAATATTTTAACATGAGACCCCCGCGAAAGATTCAGATAAACGTGGGGTTTGCAGATAAAGGAATTTAGATCAACCACCGCATAGACAGACAGACAGACAGACAGACTGACTGACTGACTGACTGACTGATAGGTATAGACTGATACATATTTACATACATATATATTATATATAATATAGATAGATAGACAGATCGATCAATGGATGGATAGATAGATAGATAGATAAATTTCCGGATAGATAGATAGAAAAATAGATAGGTTAGATAACTTAGATAGATTAGATGGGTTAGATATTTTTAGACAGATTAGATAGATTAGATAGATTGGATAGTTTAGATTGTTTAGATAGATTAGATAGATTAGATAGAATAGCATAGAACAGAGTAGAATAGAATAGAATGATAGGTGGATAGATAGATAGATTGATTGATTGCTAGATAGACAGACGCGTAGACAGATAGACAGATATATAGATAGATAGACAGATAGATAGATAGAAAGATAAGATAGAAAGATAAGATAGAAAGATAGATAGATAGAAATATAGATAGATCGATAGATAGGATTAGATAGGTAGGATTAGATAGATACATAGATAGATAGATAGATAGACAGATAGATAGATAGATAGGATTAGATAGATAGGATTAGATAGGTAGGATTAGATAGATAGATAGATAGATAGATACATAGATAGATATATAGATAAGATAGAAAGATAAGATAGAAAGATAAGATAGAAAGATAAGATAGAAAGATAAGATAGAAAGATAAGATAGATAGATAAGATAGATAGATAGATAGAAAGATAGAAAGATAGATAGATAGATAGACAGATAGATAGATAGGATTAGATAGATAGGATTAGATAGATAGGATTAGATAGGTAGGATTAGATAGATAGATAGATAGATAGATAGATAGATATATAGATAAGATAGAAAGATAAGATATAAAGATAAGATAGAAAGATAAGATAGATAGATAAGATAGATAGATAGATAGATAGATAGAAAGATAAGATAGAAAGATAAGATAGAAAGATAAGATAGATAGATAAGATAGATAAGATAGATAGATAGATAGATAGATAGATAGATAGGATTAGATAGATAGATAGATAGATAGGTAGGATTAGATAGGTAGGATTAGATAGATAGATAGATAGACAGACAGATAGATAGATAGATAGCTGGATAGATAGAAAGATAGATAGATAGACAGACAGATAGATAGATAGATAGCTGGATAGATAGAAAGATAGATAGACAGATAGATAAATAGATAGCTGGATAAATAGAAAGATAGATAAATTAGATAAATTTGATAAATTAGATAAATTAGATGAATTAGATAAATTAGATGACTGATTCATTTGATTGTCCTGTTGCCCTTGTATCCCTTCGCGAGACCGCCGGGAATGAGGCCGTCGAGCAGCGACGGAAGAAGCTCACAGCATGCTTCGCCACTGCCGAAGTGCAGGCTGCCACTTGGCAAGTGACAGCCATCCCATTGAAAATCATTCCCACATGGAACCCCAACTTCAATATTTTTCCATTGCAACGTGCCGATTGCCTCGCACGCACATGTACTGTACAATTTCCTGTTTGGAGATTACATATATGTATCAATATGGCACCATGTGTTTGAAGTTTGTTTGTTGGTGGCATGTCGACCGTGACGGAAGAATGGCGGAGACACACCCAGGAGGCCCATTAAAAACTATCCATCCCTACTCACCCCTATCCTATTTTCTGATTTCTATCATCACATGATATCAACAGCACCTGAAATGATTTGTTCGTGAAAGTTCCAGTTGAATTTTTGGATTAATTACCTGAACCTTTCTTCGTTACACGTGCTCAGAACACAAAACGCTTATTTTCAAAAACGTGCTACAAAAGCCCGTGGTTTCAAGATTGGGAATGGTTTTGTTGGATTACCAACACGACGAGGGATTAATCCAACAAGTGGATTAATATTTCCAAACTGTAACAAGAACATCTCCGGGTCAACATCTTGAACGGGGTTGGCAGGGATAATGGCAATGAGGGATCCCACCGAGCAAGAATGGCGATAGATGTTCATATTTAGTGTGCAGCGGTAGCAGTGTTGTTTCCCTAGACCTTGGGGTAAGTTTCTTTGCTGTTTGCTTCTTGTGGCGATGTCTCTGCACGCCTGGCGGGGGGAGTGTGCAGGTTCCTTTTCCCACGTCAAGTGATCCCTTACCCTTTGGGTAATGTTTGTCAAGGTTTGCTCCCTAAAGGAGAGTGTCATCACTGGCAGATTTTTTTCCCTCTTAAAGAGGTTTTTCCTGCTGTCAGTCCGCTCAGCCCAATGTCCGGCTGGCAGCCTTGCATTCAGCTCATCAACTTTGTTTCACTTTTTTTTGATGCCGTCCAGTGACTAACCCTTGATCTCATATGTTTCTATCTATATATGTATAATGTAGGTTACAGATTAGTGTGGGGAGGCCCCCCCGCCCCCCCCCCAAACAAATTTTGGATACAGAATAGTGTGGAAAAACCAAAGTAGAGGGTACAGAATACAGTAAAATTTAAAAAAAATGATAGATTTAAATTGATTTCAATTTACTTTCAATTGATTTGAATTTATTTTGAATTGATTTCAATTTATTTTCAATTGATTTGAATTTATTTTGAACTGATTTCAATTTACTTTCAGTTGATTTCAATTTACTTTCAATTGATTTCAATTTACTTTCAATTGATTTCAATTTACTTTCAATTGATTTCAATTTACTTTCAATTGATTTCCATTTACTTTCAATTGATTTGAAGTTACCTTGAATTGATTTCAATTTATTTTGAAATTTCAATTTACTTTCAATTGATTTCAATTTATTTTGAATTGATTTGAAGTTACTTTGAATTGATTTCAATTTACTTTCAATTGATTTCAATTTATTTTCAATTGATTTGAAGTTACTCTGAATTGATTTCA
>Ga0126342_10006947_pt1 | contig 20165 bp, 19 predicted proteins | sample Cyp1metagenome_FD_92528 | JGI IMG/M metagenome (GOLD analysis project Ga0126342, IMG submission 92528) | Coral microbial communities from Lord Howe Island, Old Settlement Bay, Australia - Cyphastrea 1 metagenome | ecosystem: Host-associated > Invertebrates > Cnidaria > Coral ...
AAACTACTTCCCAGTACTACTGTGTACTACAAAGCTTGCACAAACTACTTCCCAGTACGAAATACTAAGTGAATACTAAATATTTAACATTCGAAAACAAATACGAGAATAATGATGAAAAACCACTGAAATGATGAAAGTGATCCGGGAGTGTGGTCGCGCAAGGTTGGCGCAAGCTCGGCCCAAGAGGCCTTTGTGGGAACAGCAATTTAGGACAACCCCCATATATATATATCATATGTAATTCATATGTTGTCATATATCTATATATGCACATTAAAACGTGTAGATCCCCCAAAATCCCTAAATATTGATGTGCCAATCACGGCATTTTCAAGCTCTGCAGCACTGCGTCTCAAAGTGACGTTGAGGCGCCATGGGCCAAGCTTCTGGCAGCATCCCTGAGGCTGGGAGCTGCTGAATCAGTGGCAATCAGTGGCAGCCAGTGGCTTGGGACATCTTGGGACGCTTCGCCAGGAGGAAGACAAGGATGATGGCTGCTGCACGGTGGCCTGCTGCTGAGAACCCACTATGAGACAGTGGCAGTGAAAAAGATGGAGTCTGATAGAGCTTGGTAAATCGAGTGAAGATGCGGCAAGAGTAAAAAACACTGGTGAAAGCAGGGAAGCAGGATGTAAGTCACAGATGAAGTAGCCTTTGATTTCTCAAAACTTGGAACTTCACAGCACTCGTGGCGATTTTCTGCATGGGGCAGAGTCACTCATTGCTGTCACTTCCTCACCAAAACTGTTATTCACCCTCCGTCTTTGTTGCAGCTGTTGCAGCAACTCATCACAAGGACAAGCAAAAGAAAGAAGTGCTGAAGAACATCAGCGTTGTCACTCGCTTCGAGGTGCACGGAGTTCTTCGTGGAGTGAAGCCAGCGGGGCAATTCTATTGCGTTTCTGGTCCCTCTAGCAGTCTCTACTGTATGCTTCAGGAATGAGTTTAACTCAGTTCACCTTGCGAGCATAGGCTTTTCTCATCAGATTGCAATCAGGGACCTGGAAGATGCTTCAAGATAATTACTCGGATTTAAGACCAACATTTGATAAGTCGAATCGAACAAATCAGGCCAGTGAGTGAAATTGAGACCCAACAGATAGATACAAAATGATACAAATAGCCCAGAACATCCCAGAACCATGCCCAGTTTGGCACGGTTGGCAGGGCAGCGACGGTGTGGAATCAGCCTTCGAGATGAAGTTTGAAGTCCCGGAGAGCGCCACCGCGGCTTGGCCTGGGGACCCAGGGACCCAGATTGTTGGCATCCGTGGGGCATCGCAGGCACGTCCCGGCAGCATTTTATGACAATTTGAGATCACCGAATAAGCATCATGAACCACAGGATCTTGGGGCAGTCTATTTTGGAGACAAGCCTAGTTGGCTTTGGGTGGTTAAAAGGTAGCGGTATTGATGGAGAAGTTTGAGTGCTGGGTTCTGATGGGCACCTAGAATCAAGAAGAATTAAGCAAAATCAATCGACGAGAGCGCTTGGAACCTATGATCCATGTAGCCTCTTTTGAGGAGTTGCCCAATTGGGTCATTCTTCCCATGAGTAAGAGTCCAAAGAGCATCCTGCCCCCTTCTGTGCATCCCCTCGTCAGGCTCCTTCACGAGTTAAGGGACAGGCTGTCCACTGAAAAGCCAGAGGTGCCATGGTGGTTGGTGCAAATGATTTCCATGATTTTACCTGTGTACTGAAGGCGCTTAAGGTGCCTTAAGCTTGGACGGGATGATGATCATGTAGTTCCATGCCTACGTACAGCAATGTGACTTTGCATCCTGCACGACATGTGACACGACCGCCTCAATACCATTCCTGAGTCCAGAACTTTCCTCCAGAGGGAGCCCCAAGGATCTACAGATGTGCCAGCTGTGCCAGCTGTGCCAGGCACCCCATGTCATTGGCCTCAAGGTGCACCAACAGTTGTTAGCAGCCTGGGGTTTTGCCAGGGCCAAAAAGGATGATGGGATTATGGGGGGGATGGGATTCCCAAGTTGGTTGACATGTTGAGAGCAGATGAACAATCGGCTTCAAAAACGGCCAGGTCCTGAAGAACAAGGAGCAAGCAGCACAAGCGCTCCATGCATCGGCGGTTGCTGCTGCGGCTTGTGGTGTGCTATGTGCTGGTGAGGCCCTCACTGCACGTCAGGTGCGATGGGAAGGCATAAGGCGACCAGGATAACAACATTGAGATTGGACATTGCATTGTTGGGTACAATCCATTCATTGGAATGAGGCACCTTCTTTCTGCCACTCCCAAATATTCCAGAGAGGCAGCGAAAGCGCAAGAGGGCGGCTGTCTTCCCTACATGGCTGCCATGCTTGCGGGAGGTTGGGGGTATCAGCCACTGTTAGAGGGTGAGCCTGAAAAGATTCCATGCAGGGCTGGTACAATTTTCCGGTGCGTTTGTTGAGTCACATATGTTGCCTGTCTACCACCTACGCCAGACGAACTCATCTTGGACTACACCGTCCTCCTAGAGGCCTGTGGGGTTTGGCAGCAGCCACTTACAGTGAGGTGTCCTAATCTTGACCTTTGTGAAGCGGCTTACGTAGTCAACAAGGAAGAGTTTGGGATGCTTTAGATTTTTATCTCAGCGAAGACCCAAATTTGAGGAGCCCTGGGGAGATCAGAGAAGGGCTCCAAAGAACATGTAATCCCTTTATCATTAATCCAGTTCTTCACCATAGGGAGGAAGCTTTTAACTGAACAGCAGTGACCCTGAGCTGCAACTTATTGAAGTTTAAGAGCACCGTAGCTGTTTGTTCAGGAAGGTCCATATTCACTGTACCAGCAGGTGGACTTCAACACAACCCTCTCCTATGATATTATTATACAGTACCAGATCCTTCTGTATTAATTATATATATATAATATAATATAATATAATATAATATAATATTATATTACATTATATTATATTTTATTATATTTTATTATATTATATTTCATTATATATTTATTATATTACATTACATTACATTACATTATATTCTATTGTATAATATTATATAATATTATATATTATATTATTATATATTATTATTTTTTGGTATATAATACATAAATAACATATATATATAATATAAATAATTAATGTATATATATATAATATAACACACACATATATATATATATAATATAACACACATATATATATATATACACATACATATATACATATACATACATACATACATGCATGCATGCATGCATGCATGCATGCATACATACATACATACATACATATTATATATATAATATACATCACGAGATATATTATATTACATTACAATATATTATATCATATCATGTCATATCATATCATATCATATTATATTATATTTACCCTCCAACACAATTTCCCAGATTTACTTCCAGATCTACTTCCAAGCCGTTGCGGTTGGGACAGGAAGCCCTAGGAGATGGCGAAAGCTTTGAGGCGGTCTTCGAGGCGTCCCAAACATGGGATGTTTAACGATGTTTAATGATACCATCTGGTTATTTAACATAGCCATGGAAAATCCCTTATGAATGGAGGTTTTAATGGGAAAATCATCTATAAATGGGCCATTTCCCATGGCTATGTTAAATTACCCGAGGGTAGAAGATTTGAATTTTGAGAAACCCAATTTTTGATCCCTTTGTCGGGTATTTTTTTTAAGAGGGGGATACCCATCCATTTGCAAATTCAAACAAACCATCGAATGATTCTGGACGGTGGATATTTTGCTCCCCAATGAGATGGTTCATATGAAACAATTGAAACATGACCAAGATTTCAGACTTTGACCCGTAGCATCCCGTAGCCATACCCAACGCATAGGCTGCTCCACAAAATGCCTTGGGGTGACCACGCCAGGTGCAGAGCGAAGGCGTCGCAAGAAGTTTGCAGGCAGGGATGAGATGCGACGGATGACTTCGAAACTTGTGGAAACTGCGGGGACACTCATCATGTTTTATTGTCCTTGAATTTAACATATACTTTCACATACTTTCACCCAACCTTTTGTATTCTGCCTACCACTCTTGGCTCTTGCTTTTCTTCAGCCTTGTGGTGGAATTGTCCCACAGAGCCGGCGTTGCCAAGCCTGCAGAGCATGGGCTCGTCGTGAACTCTTTGTCCCTCTGGTGGAGCAGTTGCATACAAGTGGACCCAACTCTCCGGGGATACCGTCAGAGAGAGCCTCGTCAGGCGGCTTCCTCCCCAGCTGGCAGAGGGTTTGCAGAAGTTTCTCGTGGTCGAACCATTGAGGACAGGATGCTGAGAGCCTCAGATTGATTGAGACAGCAACTTCTATATACTGTTGTGTCAAGGCACGTCAACTGCTTTAGCTCTTATCAACAAAAGCCTCAAAAAGCATCTTAAAGCCAAGACCCCGCAGCCACATCCTGCCAGTTCTGCTTGTCAGGATTTTGAGATCATTCGAGTGGTGGGAGCAGCAGACCCAGCATGACCCAGCCGGCAATTTTGGTTTTCAATCCAGTAAGTGGTTGACATCACCTGGTTATACAGACAGCTGATAAAGTCGTGCCTCGTTTTTGGGAATCACCAGAATTAGCTTGGGAAACTTGTACCTGGTTGATGGTTGGTTTTCAATCCGCAAAATCCAAGCAGTTGCCGGCCCCACGGCGCCCCAAGTTTTGCCAAGGTGGGTGGCTCGGGCCGAGTTCTTCAGGTTGGACTTGTGGTTTCCAGCTATCAACCAATAGAATGTATGCCAATATTCACCATCACCATCATCATCACCATCATCATCATCAGCCATCATTGATTTATTATGAACCACTATTTGCGGTACCAGGTACCAATATGTCATGAATTATGAAGCAACATTAACCAATCGTCAGCTTTTCTACATGTTTGTGGGAGAGTTGGAGGAACCAAAGCCAGGCGAGACATAAACCCAGCGGGCAATATCGTGCCGTGAAGGTCATGAGCAAGGTGATGTGGCTCGGGAGAGTTTTCCGTTGTGAAGTGGGTTGGCTAGCTGTATTATGTCGATTTGTGATGGTTTGGTGGGGATACTAGCGTCTGATAAAGAAGACCTACAAGTTTTGACTGATAAAGATATATTCTGGGCAATCATGATTGCTGATAGGTAGGATTGGTAGGAAGAAAGGGCATTCAGACAAATGTAAATCACACATACTTGAACAAACCTACCGAACTTCAGTCATCGAGCAGCAGCGTCCTGATCTGCACCAGGAGCGGCTTTTCCAACAGGAGCAACGACTCCAACGGGTTGGGGATCTCCGGAGAGGGCGGTTCGGAACTGGGCAGATATGGGTGGGGGAAATCAGAAATCCTGGAGCCGATTGGAGGTTTCACAATGTTCACAACTTTAATGAGGGACAGCTACATAAGGTTGATTTATTCGCGAATCGCGAATCGTATTCACGCCAGACATGCCCAGACACGACAGTCGCCTGTAGACATATAATGAAATCGCATCCGAATTGGATGTCATAATCGGATTGCTATTACTCTCATCATCCCCAATGGCACTTTAAAAATCATATGTCATAATCTCACATGTCATTTTTAAAACAGAGAGCACTTCTGTATCACTCTCATTGACATGTGTCAATCCGTTGGTCCCATCGCGCTCACGAGGTGATAACGGAGAAGCGTATCTTGTCAAGGCTCCAGTATGAATCTTAGGGCAGAGATTGGAACGTTCTTTTTCTATTTTTTTCTTGAAATCTGATTGACGTGAACATCTATGACATATGAAACCTCCAGAAACAAGGACATGGGTTGCTTCCAGTTGCTGCCTTTGCCTGTGCTGCAAGATTCGCAGCTGAGGCACCCCTTTGTGGTTTCCTTGCATTGGGCATTCCAAACTACCACCCATTTATTCTTAGTTCGGAGCCAAGTCCAGGTCGACGCCGCTTCCAAGGGCCGGGGTCAGATTTCTGCAGGACTATAAAGGACTTTGATTCCTGCGAAAAGATATCCCAGAAATTTGAATGTGAACTTCTGACCGAAAGTCCTTCACCTTTATTGAGACAGGGGTGGTACCTCAAATCTGGGGAAGTGCGGCTGTGCTAGTCATTTGGGTGATGAGCAGCTGACCTCAGCATTTGGTCGCTAAGGTGTTGGACTTTTGTGGCGGCGGTGAGCTTTTTTTCCATATGCTTCACCGGGGCCGCTTTGAGGACGGGGGAAGAATATGGAAGAATTGTACCGGATCCCCCTTGGTGTCACCACAGAAGCTCTTGGCAGAGTGGCAGAGGAGTTGACCGAATTGAAACCAGCAACTTTTTGCAGAGTGATCTCTACCGTCATAGAGTTGTTTTGAATTTCCAAGATTTGTGCTCCTCTCACAGCAATCAGCGTACATCGAAAAATGTGACTCTAAAATTCATGGCACTGCGGCCTGGGATTTCAGCCCAAGGTCCAGTCTGGCACCAGCATTCCAAACATCGACAACAAAACCTTGAGTGAAAACGAGTTGAGCCCAGAAAGGATGGAATCGGATGGAAATCAATTGAAGGGTTGAAGTCCCATGAGTTTTGCTGATAGCGCAGGAACCAGATGGCAAATTTTACTTCTCTGAGATCTTGCTTGGTCTGGAGTACCTTCATTCACAGCAGGTCACTTTGTCAATGCGATCGGACGATGATACTATTTGCATCTATTTGCAGGTTCTGCACAATTTTTGCATGGCAAGATTGATCTGAGTGGGTCGATTGTGCAAGCAGGTGCTTTACCGAGACCTGAAGCCAGAAAATTGCTTGTTGGATGATGACGCTTGGCATTGTGGGAGTGCTGGAGTGTTTCGGGTGCTTCGGTCTAGTTCTGTACTTGGAAGGCTGGCCATTAATCATCTCTTTGTAACGTTTGTGTTTGAAATAGGCCACCAGTCCATCACAGTGATGGTTTCGAAAGCCATGCATAGCAAGTAGAGACATCGTGATCACCATGAATCTCGCATACGCAAATAGGCCTTATAACATCCTTACAACATGACACGCCCCAAAACATTGAAGGCAGCTCCCTCTCATCAACACGTACAGAGGGTTCAAGGTCATTGCTGGTGGGACCCCTGGTGGGACCCTTGGTTTCCATTGGTTTCCCACATCTTCCTATCTTCCTTGCTGGTCGCTCCCAGGAAGGGCACATCCGGTTGACCGACTTCGGTCTTTCCAAGGATCTCTGCTTGGAGGGATTTCGATCCACTGAAAAGGAGTAGGAAATGAGGAAATGATAGGAAGGAATTGAGGAAGGAATTGTGGCATCGATGTAGACTGCACTACAGCACAAAACAAGATGTGGCAAATGTGTAGGGAAAGAAGCGGAGGGCTTTGCTTTCAGAGCACACATAGGATGCTTGGCCAAGGTATATACAAGATTTGTACTCTCGTTCGGCATGTTTTCCTTGAAATCCCCAGATCTTCTAGCTTCGCCATTGAGCTTTCACCCCAGAGCATTTATTTGTCAAAGATGGATACTTTGTCTTTACCGTCTTGCCCGACCGGGTGGTAAGTGGAACACTCGGCTTCACCTTCCGCCAGGATAATCTCACACATTCCGCCCTCTTCACATCCTTTGTTGCGCTCTCAGTGGGTCTCAAGCCAGGTCCAGGTTTGTCATCCCCAACCACTGAGGTGGGCACTGCAGGATACCTAAGTCCAGAGATGGTGGCCCGGCAGGGCCATGGCCTACCGCTGGACTACTACTGCTTAGGTTGCCGGGAAGCCTGGCATTGGGGGAAGAAGCGATGGTCCGATGGCCTACCGGTGGAACGCCTTGGGGGCCGTGGCCATTTTTTGGGATTCTTCCATCCCATACAGGATGGGTATCTGCACTGCACTATCCAGCAAACCATTGCCCACATGGTTTGCTCATGTTTGCTTCATCCAGAAAACGAAGGGTGAGGAATTCGGAATGGTGAGAAAGAATGGTCAAAAATGGATCACCTCTTCTGGAATGGCTGAGGCCTGTTGTATTGCCTCCTCACTGGATCGCTTCCTCACTATGAGGGTGACTACAAGGCGTCGAAATGTGAGTCCCAAATAGTCCCAATCTCAACGGATTTAAAAGAGAAAGGGGAGACGACATGATCCAACTATTGCATACTATTGCGACAATCCGGTGACAATCCGTCACTAGATTCCACGACACTAGAAGTGCATGGGATTCTAGAGTTCACAATGCCAAATTGTCAGGCTTTGATTCAGAGATTCATAAGTACACCATGCTAGTCCTCCGACAAGAATTGCACATATATATATATGTATATATATATATATATAATTCAACTACATCTTGATTCTGGGTGGCTGATCAGCGGAGAAGTGGCGAGTTTGGATACAGTACATGGCAGGCAAATCGACTTATTATTATGCTTTAAACGGAGCCTCCTGACTTCAGAAAATCTCCACATCACGCTGCCCGCGAATGCTTGAACTTGAGACGTAAGGATCAAACATCTGTTTTTGGGATATTAAATCTTCGATCATTTCAAATGTTAATGGGAGTCTCCATTGTGCAAGGTTTTATGTGCAGCAGTTCAGGAAGGTAGGCGCCAGCATGAGCTGCGATGTGAACAGGTCATGATCCAGAAGAGAGTTAAGGGTGAGCCCGTTCAGTTTCCGTTGGGTTCTGAGACTGGTTGGGGGTTGGTAACATGAAATTACCATCAGGTGCAACAACCAAGCCGACAAAATTCTGCCAAGAGAAAGCTTTCAGCCGAAAGCAACGATTTTGGGATGCCTTGGAGCCCAAATCCTACGCATATGATGTTGATCTTAGTTGATCTTGAGGTTGCTGTTATTCTTTGATATTCTTTGCTGTTATTCTATGTATTTCTATGTTGACTCAGTAGACTCCATGACTGCTAAGGCCCTGGGTAAATCCAGATGCCCAGGACATCCTCTGGGGCGTGGGGGCTGAGAATGGCAGCTTCCAATGGCTTGGACATGTTTGGAGCGACTTGTCGCCAGCAGAATGGATTACCATGAGTGGTGGCAACTGCCATCTTAATATCCTGATCATCAATGGCTTTATATTGCCATTCGAGTCATTTGCCAAAAAGATATAAAAAGATCAGTAACGCGTGAGTCCAAGTGCTGAGGCTTGCTGCAGCCCGAGCCAGACTTTCCGGCATGTTTAGAACAGCTCAACGGCAGAAAGCACAAAATTGTAATGTATGCCCCCTCCATCCGGCATTATGTCGACATTTCTGAGCATGACTTCATTTCCTGAAGGGGAAAGTGGTGGTGCAATGCCTCATGGTGGAATGCCTCTTGGGATGAATCCATTTCTCATAATGGTTTCGGTTTCATTGTTGAAGACTCCAATAGCAACTCAGTGCAGCCTCTATTCTCAACTCCTCTCCTTCTCTTGGCTCAAACCATTTGATTCCCATGCCGGTGATAGATGCTCCCAACAACACTGTGGAAACAAAACGTCAGCCATTCTGCTGGATATGTCTCAAGGAAGTCCCTTCTGCGAATCCTGAGAAAGCAAATGCTGGAAAGGATGCCACACCAAGAGCATATTGACAGCAGATGGGACGGAATACATTTTTTTTGAGCCCTGCAGTAGTCAGAACATTTCCCAACATAGATCAGGACAACAACGCTTTGGGCAGCGGATCACAATCTCACCTTCGGGTGGTGCATCAAAAGCCATCACCAGCTGAACATTTCACAGCTGAAAGCCCTAAGTGCACCGCTGCTTGATTTACGTAGTGCTCCTCACTCGCCCCCGCTACTCGCCCCCAGCTGCTACCATCCACATGAGTTCGCAGCATGTGGGCACCATTCTTCGTCTGAAGCTGAAATTCGGCAAAAGTAAAGCAGTTGTCTTGACAAAGGATTCGTCTCATGTTGTTGAAGGGGCCGGGGATCAATTTTAAGGAGCTGCCCAAAGATATTGGCTGTGAATGCACTGGTGCGGGCACCTGGAACGTCGCAGCGATTTTGCGGGGGGTTTTTGGCTGCGGTCAACTTGGGTGGGGATGGCGGCGACGTTGCAGCTTTTGGGTGAGCGGGTTTCATGGCCTCAAACAGTGACACTGGATTGGCTGGATTGCATAAGCCTATAGGCTTCTAGACTTTGCCACGGATAGTATGTTTCTTTGTGGTTTATCATCATTAGCATGCCAGCCACCTGTAGCAATGCCAGGGCATACCAGATTTCGGCTTGCATGTCAGCACTTGGAGCGTGGAATTGCGGGGCTCCAGGATCCAATGCTCCTGCACCAGCAGATGAGGAGGCCCTTTCGATCCTTTGGGTGCTTGGATGATGTTGGATAGTGAAAAATCACCAAACTTGTGGGTCCATTTATCCAACATATTATCCAACATTGGTACCATATTATCCAACACTTGGTACCCTTTGGTACCTCCCTTTTATATGGCTAGCTGTAGATATGACATGACCCGAAGCTCCTGGGAGGCACCCGTGCGGGCCAACGATGTGCCTGCTCCGAGCTGCTGGCATGGTTACAAATGGTTGCAGGTAGCCCTAAGTCAATAATGGTTAATGATGGTTAATGATGGTTAATGATGATGATTAATAATGGTTAATAATGAACTTTGAGGCCTGGTCCTGGACCAGGTCTGGTGTCCAGTCATTGTCCCTGCAGACAGGCCCACAAGCGACGCCAAGGCTGCGATGCGCATGACATGGAGAGTCACGTGCAATATGTGTCATGGCTGTTTCACATCTATACACGATTATGTAATATTATATAATGTATATATATAATTATATAGCTGTTGCTTAACTTTGACCTATGTGAATCTATTGGTGTCTTCATATTTCTTCATACATCATCATACTGTACATCTATATCTTGAAAAAATCTCAGAGAATTTCTGTGATTCTGGGAAGCGATTCCATTTTAGTCAAAAACATGAGTCAGTCATATCTAACTGCGCACGCCCTGCTGCCCGGCTGCGTCTAGTGACATGGAGGTGCAAGGCTCCAGCTCCAGTTCCAGCGCAGTGACTGGTGCAGTGACTGGTGCCGGAAGCAAGCCACTGAGGCTGGGATCTTTTGGAGCTCAGTTGAGTGCCATTCATTGGGTAACATGATGAGCTCAATATTGATATTAACCCCCAAGCCAGCCAATGATTAACCCATATTAACTTATATCAACTTATTATTAATGGGCATCTTTTTGGGGAAAATGAGGATCGTCCAAGCCACTTTCAGACACACCCATCTGTGCACTTGGTACTGTTTTAAGATGTTCAATTTTCATGGATTTCTGCAGGGTGAGTCGCTGGACAGGCCTGGAGCTGTTGGAATTGGCAGCCATGCACCAGAGCTTGGGGGCCCAGGGATGGGGAATAGCACGATGGCAGCTTATCATTTCTTGGCGGATGTAGCACGATGTAGCCACGATAAGTTATCCCTGAGAAATCATGCCCCAGCTCCTGTGTCGAGCCTGAGAAGATGATGAGTCGCCAGAGAGCGAGCTGTCGTTGATGCAATCAGTGTCAGCATGTGGCAGCGCGCTTAAGCAACTCACACCATTGTTGGTCATTAATCCATCATCAGGGGATTGTAACAACTGTATACAACTGTTGTGAGGGAACCCCAATAAATTGGATCTACATCCGTTGGCTAACACTGACAATGCGACTGGTAACATCTACTACTGTTGCTACTGTTAGTTGATGGTTATCAAGCTGTGTGTAAAGACACATATACAATAATTGTATAAGATGATATAAATAAATGACGTCAGCACACATGCAGCACACGCAATCTGAAACTGAGCAGCACTTTTCGAACATCCTGCTGCCAGAGTTTCCGAGGCTTCAAGTACAAGGCTTGCGAATACGCGGAGGCGTGGGGGCTGACACCAACTGGGCCAGACAAGAGGGAGGTTTTTGCCATTGGCAGATGCCACGAATATCCAAGAGTCTGTCCAAGAGTGTTGGATCTGGCTTCCCAAATGGGACACGTTCCACGGCGTGATGCTTGCTGGAAATGCACAGAGTTGAACTCGTTGAAGCGTGGGTGACACAGCGAGCCGGCGGCACTGGTCGCCGATGCGAAGATCTCAGGCAGAAGGGCAAGCGCGGCAAGCGCGAGCCTGTGAAATCATTGAAATCAACACTGTAGACATCTGACTTTCGACAAATTTTGGAATGACCTGGTGATGCAATGACTACCAGGTGTTCATGATTTTTCTCAGATTATCCCCAGAACGTCTTCCATAAATGAAACAGGCAGGTGCTGTGACTGTGTGACGCTGTGTGACGCTGTGAAGCTGTGAGATTTCCTGAGTCTCAGCTGAGCGACTGAGCTGCTGTGTCCACTGTTTTTTAATGCTGTGTTTGTGGCACTTCTCAGCAGTTCTCTGTCAGACTATAATCCAGTTATAGGATAAATAAGTATAATATATGATTACTGTATATATATATATTATACACACTGGTTATGACACTGGTATCAACCTTGTGCACTGAGTGGTGCTGTTTGAAATCATTTTGGGAAGGCTAGGACCCCTCAAAAGTTGCTCATAGCGGAAAGCACAAGCCAAAAGGGAGATGATCTGCTTGTGCGAGTTGCTGTGTGTAGCTATGATTTTGCTGTGTGAGCGCTGTATGAACGGACTTTCCATGCCAGACATTTCTTCAATCTTGAAGATGGCAGGAAGTTGGTGTGATTGTCAGACATGTGTTGTTTTCCCTGGCATTGTGAAAGGCAGCTTAGATGAGGGTCCGGCCATGCAGGTTGACTTGCGATTTCTTCATGGTGCTATGCGAGCTGTTTTGTCATGGTTTGTCTTGCAAAAAGCACCGCTTCTGTGACCGCTTCTGTGAACGCAGATGGTCACAGCACTTTTGTAGAGTGGTTCATTGCCGAGGCTTAGCATGCGTGGTTTCTGGAAGTGGTTCTGTCTTGAGCAAATCCCTGACAGCTCAACAGGATAGTCAGACAGCCCATCGCAAGATCCGCATGCAGCTGTCGATGCCACATTGCTGGCAGGGGTGGCTTGCTTTCGTACAACATTTGCAAGAACCGCAAAATCTGCGAAATGGTTGGATCATGTTGGATCTAAATTCCTATCCAAGAGTTCAAGTTCTGTGTTCCTCATTTTTTTTGCTTTTCTGAATGTGAACACTTTCTTGATGTAATGGGTTTCTCGGTTCCTTTGTGCAGATGCTGCGCTGCATTGTGTGGTATGCGTCTGGCATGTCTCGCTCTAGCAGGAATCACGCCGCCAGCACTGGTCCAGGAGGTAATGGCCATGGATGCTCTGTGTGCTATTCCGGTTTCACTGTGGATTGTGTCACATTTTGAAACCCTTCCTGTTTGTGTACAGGGTAATCAGGCAAGAGGTAGATATGCTGGAGTTCAATCTTTAATCCGCTGCTGTCTTTCAACCAGGCACATTGCGAGATGCTAGGCATCCGGTGTAACTTCTTTCCCTGGAGGCTGTAGATACTGTATGAAGTTGTGATGTTTTTCAACAAGAGTTGTACTGGCAAAGTAACGCTTTCACTGTGTAGCCCTTCTGTATATTTTTTTCTGAGAATGATCCCTTTGACTTTGCACGCTTTTGCTAGTCAAATAAGCATGTGTGCAACACAAAGTGGCACAGAGAATTACTTCCTGAAACCTGAAGTTTTTGCCTCGAAGGTAGTGCGGGTGGACTGGACCCCTTCCACCTCAGGGGGTGACTATCAGCTTTCAAATGTTGCAGTGTTAACGTCATTTGATTTCGTTTTAGTTTCCCGTTGATCCAGCTGTTGATCCTGCTGTTGATGCTGCTTGCAAGATGTGACACTGAAAACAATGGTGCAGCCTGGCCAGCGTGGATTGACCGTGGAGAAGTTGTGTTTGCGCTGCGAGCTGATCTGCGAAGCGTGAACTTTGTGAGGTGAAGGAACTTCACCCAGCGTCGCAGCTCCTGTCCAAGATGGCCCTGGCGGTGTTTGATCCACTTGCTGAATGGATGGAAGTTTGCAGTTTTATGAACTCGAAGAATAGCAGAATTTTAGGACACTGACATGGACTCCACTCAGGCAGAACCCAATTAGCAGCCAATGAATCTCCATGATGCATCGCAACAAGCCAACCATGCCTTTCTCTAGAGATCAAACTTTATCTAAACCGGTCTTGAAATGAGTGTAGAGAACATCCACTTCTCATGAAGTGCTGCACACAGATTCTGGGGTCAGGAAAAATAATCATGTCATTTCTTTGGCCATTGTTGATCACAGAACTCCCTAAACGCTGGCGCAAGCTTGGGGAAACCAGTATCAAGCTACCCCCGGACTCATGCTGTGAGTTCAAGATTCAAAACTACAACCAGAGCTCCCAATATCAAGACACAACATGAAGACACTTTGCAACAGGTCCCTCCCTTATCCTCCCTTGTTACAATACCTTTTGCTTTGTGAGTCATGATGTGGACAGAAAGATAGAGATCATCAGTTGATGCATGATGATGCTAACTGTGGTGTGCTCTTGCTGCATCTGGGAGGCTCCGGCCGCTGCCTAGCATCCGTGCCTTTGGTGCAGGAGCATTTGCTGGGGGCATTCATTTTACATATATATTTATATTTGCTTAAGATCAAGATCATTTGTTCCTAAGTCATTAGATTTGCTTGTGACGAGGTACTATACGTAGCAACAGTTCTCTTTGGAGAAGGATTCTTCTTATCGACGATTTGTGGTCAACCAGTGGGTCGCCAAAAGAAGATTGACTCTGGATGTCAAGTGATGTCAATGTGCAGCGGTAATTGGCTCTGGAAGGTGGGCATTTGTCACGAGTTAAGATCCTTTGGGAACCTCCCATTGGGTGTTGGTCAAATTGGGTACCCTTCTGACATAAAGATAACCAACACTTGTGGTCTCCTAAATAGGTTTTAAACCTTGACCCCGCTCCCATTGACTGGTCATTTTTCTGGCAGAGGCCATTACCCAGATTTACCCAGTTTTGAGCCGGACCGATTGCAACAGATCCTCGCTGTGCCGTTGTTGAAACGGTCCTTTTCCTAAAGCAGCTCAACCAAGGGCTCATGAAGCTGCTGAGCAGAAGAGCACCACTTAGCCCAAGCATGTTTTTTCTTGGAATGAAATGACACTATATACAGTTTTTCAAAATTCTTCATAGGTGATATATGGTAATTACCATATGTCTCACTATAGTCACTATAGCAATGGACATGATTGTGTAGTCCTGATCAACAGCAACCTGGCACAGCTCTTGTGGCAGGACCGGGCTTACTGGGAAATCCATGTGGTGGAGGCTGCTGTCCATGGTGGTGCCCCCCCTGAGTCATAAGTTGGTTTACAACCCCTACTAAGTATAAAGGTAAAGCAACTATAACTCTAACCCCAACAATAACTTGCTAGAAAAAAACTTAAACTGCCCTAACTGCCCCAGTTATGAGTGGTTGCCCAGTTATGATCCCAGATTACTATGAAAGCCACTGAGCTAGCGAACTGGGGCATTATCAGTTGGTTTGGCAATCGGGACGTCGTCCCCACCTTTGTCCGTGACATGTTACGAAACTCACTGGGAATAGAATGGGGACTTCACCAACAACCACTGGAAACAAATCTATGGTAGAATTGGAGATAATACCGCGATAGTTGGGTTGATCCACTTTTCCCTTAACTGTATTGGCCAATCTGAGGTAGGTCAGCAAATCGGGACACTGCTGTTGGCTGGCGTGGCAGCACAAGGACGAGAGCGGTTCTGAGCTTGGGCAATTGGGTACCGCGCACATGTGGTTGTGGTGAATTAAATCTTTGGACCCTGATGGAAACACTGTGGCACCTGAAGACAGTCATGCCAATGGGCCTTGATCCAAATTCGATCGCGGCGGAAACTAGCTTCTCATTGGCTTCGAGATAGATCATAAATCATGCTCTGAACTGATCTCAAAGGTTTTAAGTCCAACAGGTCAGGAAGGCACCCCACTTGTAGTTCCAAGGTGTCCAATTGGATTTGTTGTCCTTTAGCATTTTTTGGCATGGCATTTTCAGCTATGCAAGGGTGTCTGCCGTGCAGGACCGGATGACCACCTGCAACAGCGGTTGGGCGCCACTGCCAGGAGCTTTGGAGTTCAGTGGGAGAGCCCAGCGGAGCAAAGCGCATGCCAGCACTGTATCCTGCGGCCATTTTCTTTTCCTGCACATTTTGTCAGGTTTGGAACCAGTGAACCATTGAAAGTGGGAGACGTGCATCCGGCATAGTTTTTCAACAGCTTTGGTTGGAGGGGGATTGCGGGAGTCTTGGAAGACAACAAGGAAGCCTACCACTGGCTGTACAATCCTGCCAGCAAGACATGGACCAGAAGAAGTACCTAAGGAATGTGAAATATCTTATGCTTCAAGTATCATCTCCCTTGGAAGTGACTGCTGGCACACATTGGGTGTGACTACGATCAGAAATTGCCAGACTCTTTTTTTTCAAGGTCATAATTGTTTGGCAACACAACTTGGATTGGTGGACTTGTTGAACGTCTGCTACCGAAAAATCTCGGTTCACCTCGGCCCTTAAGTGGATTCTCGGCACATCAATCCCATCAATCCCATCAATCCCATGATACCAGATGCAGTCCCCGAGTCAAAGCTGGGTGATTCACTCAGCGTGTCAGGTCATCGGCATTGCCTGCAACCAAGCGACTTTTCCAGTGTCTGTCAGGCACCTAGTCGGCAGACGTGATAGAATTGCATCGATGAGACATGTTGATCACTGGAGAGAATATGAGAGAGAATCAGGACTTGGTTCACAACACCAAGCTAGAGAATATGAGCCATATTAAGTTGTCTTCAGCCATTTAAGTGATGCCATGGGATGTCATGGGATGTCATGGGACGTGAAGGACCTGTCATGGACCTGTCATTCGATTCAGTGAAGTCTTCCAAGTCCCAGGTCACTGCTTGGCACAACGGTGCACCGGTGCCAGCTCCGATGCCCAGAGGGCCCCTGCCCCAGCGGGAGGCTGTGGTGCCTGGAGCACGAAATACAATGCTGGAGTGGACCAGGCCGTGTACCGTATTTACTGTATGTATCAAAACAATATGAGATTGGTTGAAGACCTCACATGGTCTCCAAGTTGCATATATGTTCATTCATTCATTATCATTCATTTATGCATTTATTTATTCATTGATTCATTTATTTGTTCGTTTGTTACTTTATGTATTCTTTCCAATTTTGATTTGGATCGACTGAAACAACAGTTGAAGTCCTGACACTGAGGCTGAAAGGTGAGTTGTGGCCTGCATTGTTTGTCTCCGATTGTGTCTGAGCCTCGGTAGCCTTTGTATCTCACCCCGCTTCAACGGGCCCTCGTCGGCAGGTCGTGGACTGGGCCCTTGCTGAGTCCCATTGGAAGGAAAACACCAGCCGACCACAGGCGATGAGGGGTGGTCAGGGACGGTCCCTGCGATTACAGGTACCCTCTGGTAAACTAACATAACTATGGAAAATCACAATTTTTAATGGGAAAATCCACTATAAATGGCCATTTTCAATAGCTATGTTAAATTACCAGAGGGTAGTACAGGATGATGTCGACTGATTTTACCTCTCTGTGAAAAGTACAAAGACGATCAGAAGAAACAAAAGAAGCATCACCATCATCTCCATGCCCGATATTTTTTAATTTTTCTTAAGAAGATCAAAATGGCGCTCAGTTTCATTGACCCCTCACTTTGAGGCTTGAAATTCGCACACACACACATACATGAGCACTGAATTGGGGGCATCAAGCATGTTCAGATGACCGATTGAATTGTTTCAAGATATTCCAATCCATCATATCATATTGAATCATATTGAATCATCCTTGGCCAGGGATTCGAAGCTCCAATGCCCAGTCGTGGACTCATTGGTGGCGACTGACCGCAGCTCCCAAAAAGTTGCCGGGCATTGCCGCGCTACGGGCAGATTGTAGCAAAGGCTTGTGTTGCATATGTACCTTAAGAATCCTTAAGCGATTACTAACTGGAACAAGACATTTTTTTGAAAACATATCTTCAACAAGTCTTAATTAATATGACAGTGTGTCAAAACCTTGTACCCCTGGTGAACATCAAAATAGCTGGTAAATTTTAAATGGATGTTCATCCCATTAAAAATGGTATTAATAGGTATTGATCCATACCCATATCTTAATATATCGCCCTATCCTATCATATCGCTGGATTATTGAGCACCATCTGACGCACCATCGTTCCATTTCAGGGATTTGACCAGAATCCTGCGGCGTGTCCCGCCAGAACGATCGGATTGGAAGCGCACGAGGGGCCATCGAGGCAGGCCATGGGCTGTGCTGCATGCCTTGCTGCTGTTTCTTATCATCTATTCTCCATGATCCCAAGGATTGAGTAAACTCAATACCCTCTGGTAATTTAACATAGCTATTGAAAATGGCCCAGTCGAAATAGTGGATTTACCCATAAAAAATGGTGATTTTCCATAGTTATGTAAACGTTTACCAGAGGGTAACTGATGGATACTGATCGCCCAATATCTCCCAATAGCGCCCGGATTTGTCAGGTCAAGGAACATCCATGGGTCTCTGAGGCACTTGCTTCGCTTGGGATGTGACAATGGGATTTTTGATTAACCGAGCCGTGCCGATTTGTGCCAGCCGTATGGGATGGATGTAAAAACCTTTACGGAAAAACATGGAAAAACAACAGAACTGGTCAACTGTGGCATTATCAAAATGGAAACATCCTGGGCCGCAATGGACGCGGCTGTTGAATTTTGATCGATGCAGTGACTGCAGCTGGTTCAACAGCTAAATGTAGTCATTCAGCTGCAGCCATGCAGACATGAACAAATTCTGAATCCCACACATTTTTGTTTTTGTAGACCAAACAACTTGGGTAAAAATATCGGAATACCGATCTCATGTTTTCTTGGCTCCCTGAAGGACCTAGCACTTCATACCACTTCTAGCCTGGATCAGCAAAATTGTCTCATCAGCACCGGAGATACGTGCATTTCAGGATGGAACAGCAGCACGATGACAGAACGGTTTCGACAGGATGGTTCTTTATATCAGAGAATGGCTCAAGATTATGGTTCCTTCCCCCCATTTTGGGATGGGTACATAATGGTAAATAACCAAGTTGGGATGAGTAAAGCACCAAGATATCGAACAGCTACCAACAACAAATTTGGCACACACCCTTGGTATCTAACAACTACCAACCACAAAATGGGTAACTTTGGCGGGTCTTTTGGTGCCTGATTTTTGCCTCACGCCCTTGGGATTCGTGCCATTGGCGCCAACTTCGCCATGAAGTTCACGGAGGTGTTAGAGGAAGCTTCAAATTGGGATGGTTTGAGCAGCCCCTTTGAACAACGAACATCTTTGAACGAGGTTCAAAACAACCTGATATAATGGGATTAAGATGGATTAAGCCCTCCAATTGGATGGTTTAATGACATTTACTGCCTAAGGATACAAAGGAGTGGGTTTCGTGTCCGTTGGTAAGGCATTATTGAACCATTGCTGGATGAATCTGTCGCGTGCCAGTTTGAGTAAAGAGCGTCTGTCAGTTTGAGGTTGAATCCCCCTTAAAAATACCACCAACATATTCCTCCCCCAGCTGTCATGCAACTGTGGCGTTCGCTGCATAACTGCATAATCCAATCCCAAACTGATCCTTCATTTCACGCTCTTCAGGAGAATATGCTCTTAAGATGGCGTGCCTACTACGTCAACTACAGGCTAGAACTTCATGGCGATGTTGGCAAACACGTTAGCAAAGATGTTGGCAAAGATGTTGGCAAACATGTTTCAACATGTTTCAACTATAGTCATGTTTCGACTATTTTGAACTTCATTGCTGGTTGTCCAGTGTCGGCCAGGGCGATGAAGTTATGCATTGAGGAGATCGAAGCAGATCCATCTTCGTCGAATGCACACTTCCTCACGTGCCCTGGACGCAGTGGTGCTTCTGTAAAAAGGAAATCCGTAGATGGTTCAACCTGAAGTTTCCATGTATCCATGGGTACTGGTGGTTTGAGAACCACTTGGACAGCCACAAAGTCATGACTCTCCTTTGGTTTGCACCCAGAAGAAATTGATTGAATGGTGGACCTTTGCTAGAACATCAAGAAATGGTTGTTGCTCAAACACTCAGTTTTTCAAGACAAATATATCAATATAAAATAATATAAATATATCATCTTCAATTGTATG
>Ga0126342_10006948_pt1 | contig 20164 bp, 14 predicted proteins | sample Cyp1metagenome_FD_92528 | JGI IMG/M metagenome (GOLD analysis project Ga0126342, IMG submission 92528) | Coral microbial communities from Lord Howe Island, Old Settlement Bay, Australia - Cyphastrea 1 metagenome | ecosystem: Host-associated > Invertebrates > Cnidaria > Coral ...
CATACATACACATACATACACATACATACACATACATACACATACATACACATACATACACATACATACGCATACATACGCATACATACGCATACATACGCATACATACGCATACATACGCATTCATGCGCATACATACGCATACATACGCATACATACGCATACACATACATACACATACACATATTCACATACACACATACACACATACATACATACATGCATAAATACATACATACATACATACATAGATACATACATGCATGCATACATAAATACATACATACATAAATACATACATACATACATACATTAATTACATACATACATACATACATAAATACATACATACATACATACATACATACATTAATTACATACATACATACATATATACATACATACAGACATACAAACATACAGACATACAGACATACAGACATACAGACATACAGACACACAGACACACATACACACATACACACATACACACATACACACATACGCAGTACATTACATTACATTACACTACACTACATTACATTACATTACATTACATTACGTTACGTTACATTACATTACATTGCATACATACATACATATATATATATATACACATATCTGTATGTACATATAATACAAATATATATATACACATACACATACATAGTGATTTTCAATCATTATTGTTGGTTTCCATGGGAATGGCCTGGGGGGCACATGTACTGAGTTGTAACTCTGGATATGTCAGGATCATCTCATTGGTGCATCCCATCCCATTCCTTCCCTACGTTTAGCAGTTTAGCAAGTGGATTTTGTTTGAAAAATTCGGGGAAAACCCAAAAATCCTATGGTTTCTCATCATTTTCTCCATCAAAACAACCATATATTAGCCCGGTCAGTTGCCCTTTTTCAGACCGTCATGGATTGTCATCTCCCCAGGTTTTTCATGAACAACAAACACGACGAGAACGATGGGCATGACGGACAGCGCGAGGTTGCCGTGCTCAGTTTCAGGTGCCGGCCAACTCACTACATGAACCTGGCCATCAAAATGCGCCGCGCGGAAGACGTGAAGTTCGTGGAGGGTGAGTTGAGATCCTTGGTGTTTCTTCCTTTCAGAAGGGGATGTTTGGATGGCTGCCACTTTTTGCCAGATCTCTTCGTGGGATTAGAACATTGAAAAAACCTTCATTTCACTATTTGCCGGCTGAAGTTGGAGTTGTTCAATATCTAACAACCACAATATGGAGGTTTCCTAAATTGGGGGTACCCCTAAATCATCAATTTTCATCGGATTTTCCACTATAAACCAACCATTTGCGGTACCCCTATTTTTGGACACCTCTATAGATAACTTCCCACAATTCTTTGAAACCCATCAAGGTCAGTACTGCTAGGCGGAAGCACGTGGATCCCATCAGTGGGTAATAAGCCTACCCATCGTTGATATAATGTTTAATACACCCATTAACTATAGGATATAGACATAACATGATATATCTACATATATCTACCATAATTCCAATCGTTAAGCTACATATATCTACATATATAAACCAATTTCTAGACATAGGGAACGTTTTGGGGCCGCCACCCTGTAGGAACGACGGACTTGAGCGCCTTCCCTCTATCGTAGATTCGATATGCAGTTTTGTTTGGTTTTAAACATGTAAGATCCAAACACTGGCATTACGGCATTACCTACAAGTTCAACGGAATTTCGGAATCCATCCATCCATTTATACCCTCTGGAAATCAAACATTGGAAAATCCACCAGCAACAGTTCGATGATTTTCCCGTGTAGAGATGAACGTTCGATGCCCATTGAGTTTGGGGATTTCCCACGTTGTCCGAGAGGACAGCGTCGCGGGTGCCGCCAAGGAGCCGCACGTAAACCTCATGGTGCTTCCATGCTGCAAATGACCGATGCGGAGTTTGAGCAGCACAAGTCCTGGAGCCTTGGATCGATTGGAAGAACCACACCCTAAGTCATGGGGATCCCCCAGTCATCCAGTCGTCATGGATAACCATGACTTAAAGACTTGAAACCCATGGCGAACAGGGATCCCCCATTTTAAGAACTCCCAAACGCTAGTTGTATCCTCCCCCCTCCCCACCAAGTAATAGAAACCTGGAGTAGTTTTTTGGGACTCGGGGGATGCTTAGTATTGGGGTGCAAAACTTTACCCGTAATATTACCCTCTGGTTATTTAACATAGCCATGGAAAATCACCATTTTTAATAGGTAAACCATCTATAAATGGGCCATTTTCCATGGCTATGTTAAATAACCAGAGGGTAAATTTAAAACCTGAGTTAAAAAGAACTAAATTTACATTTTCGATTTTAAAATCGATAAACTTCCTTATTAAAATCTAATTAACATATTGCAGAAAATTGGATTTTGAAGCTTCTAACACCTTCATTAAAAAACCTACAATTTTTGATTTCAACATCGATGAACTTTCTTGTTAAGTTTAATTAAACAAATCCAAAAATTGGATTTCGGAAGCTTTCCCCGCCCTAATAAATCTTAAATTTAAACCTTAATAAAACAAACTAAAATTTTGATTTTAAATCGATCAAATTGCTTATTAAAATCTACTTAATATTGCCAAACATTGGATTTCGAAGTTTTTCCCTAATTTTAAATCTAAAACCTTAGTAAAAAGGCTAACATTTTCCATTTGAAAAGACAGATCCTAATCAAACCATCAATTTGGACCTAGATTTTTAATTTGATTTCTAAAGGGGATCAATCAAACAAATTGTACAATTGTACAACCTGAATTTTCCCCAAATATGGAAATGAACCCTAGTTTTTAACATTTGGGGTAGGTTTCGTAATAGTCGGGAAAAGGATTAATCATAGTATACAAGATCCCCAATGATGTTCCATGGAGTTCATAGCAACCCCAGAAGAATACATCATTTTTCTGGGCTTTTGGCTGTGAAAGGACAAGGGGCTTTTGTGCTTTAAAATGTCCTAACGTTTATAACTTTATGATTTTTCATGTTGGCAACAAGCCATGGGTCACTTTTTCACATCCAGTGATGCGATTGTACATGACTGCTCGCTGCAAGGGGTTGGAGAGGCCTAAATGCCTAAATGTATATGTTTATCCGAAGCTATTTGCTTGGTTGCTTCAAACGTTGTACCTTCCATCTCTTCAAAATAGGATGGAGATCCCTATTTCAGTACAATTGAGGAAAATTTCTCATTGGCTCATGACACTCAACCACCAACCAGTGCTGACGGAACAAACGTTGGCTTCTCATCCATACATGTTGGATGGACCTCTCCCATAGCGAAGACCATGGTGCTGGTATATAAAAACCGGCAATTCACTGAGTGATTTTGGACTTTTGGGCACATGTTGGTAAATATTCCATACATGGTTCGCATATGGGTCTGGATAAGAAGTGGACCGAAGTTCACCATGTTTCTGGGGGCAGGATGATGCACCGTGCCAATAGCCTATTGAATATTTGGATGCATGAGCCCATGTACAAGCACTATTCTGACACATTTGATTTTCGGGGCTTGATGGATAGCAAAACATAATGTAAACCCCATGACCCAAAGACATCGATCGTTTTTCTAGGTCTGATTAGCTGGGGTAACCCAGCAAAGTTGCCATCAAATAATAGCCAAAGTGATGATCAACCAATTGAACATGGTCTACCTTATTTGCAGACCCCCCCAAAATGTTAAATTCACCATTGGGCAGTTTCGTAACAAGAATACACAGTGAATACACTGAGTTTCTCTTGGATAGTGGCCACGGGCCATGGTACAGTGTCCCTAGCCTGGTGCACGCAGGACGGCTTTGGGCGGCAGCGGTGATGCAAGTGTGTATTTGGAGGTCCACTTGGGGATTTGTCACACGGTCAAACCTATTGTCATATTGCCATACTTAGATATATTTAAGTTATTTAAGGGAATAATCCATTAACTATTTTATGGTACCTAAGGCGCCAGGCTTTTGACTCATAGCCACTTTGTGAGTTGGGAAAATGATGAGCAGCAAACTCTCTTCACATCTTGGTGAATAACTGGTGAATAGTTGATGACATTCCTTGCTCTAAGTGGAATTAGAAGATTGTTTGCCAGGCAATTTCGCTGTTTTGCAGGTTATCGAAGATTCGCCAAGAGTTTGATCATTCCCATTCCAACCAAATCAGGATTCCCGAAATGGCACCGGAGAAGTGTTCTACATTCCACACTCCGCACTCTACACTCCACTCTCCACCCTTTACACTTCACACTTCACACTTTACATTCCACACTTTACACACTACACTTTACACTCCACACTCTACACTCCACACTCCACACACTACACACAGAAGTAGCTACCCCAGTTACAAAAATAAGTGGATTGAGCCGGAAATCCCAGTGAATGTGAAATCACCAGGGATGATTTTTGGTTTTCCTAGGTACCCAACAATGGTGAACAAAAATCATGGAAAATCCCAAAGCAAAATGGGTGTCCTATGGAGGACTGGGGGTACCATGAGGGAAACCTCCATATAATGAAATTGAATTAGGATATTGATATATTGCAAAACAAGGGGATGTGGTTGGGATTGAATGGGGAGATCTTTTCTTTCGGCTCTCAGTCTTCCCAGGGAGGACCACGAACATCAGCTTGAATACCCTCGGGTAATCAAACATGGCTTGCTGGAAAATTGCCCATTGCATAGACGATTTTCGCAGCTAGAAACCTGCTTTTCTATGGGGAGTTTCCTATATTTATCAGCTATAACACCCCATTTAGTAAGGCATTTCCCATTACCCCGAAATCCCGAAGATTTGGAACCATAGTTGCAGGCCGCGGATGAAGCTGCCACTTCCTTTGTGAGCAAATGTCAGGAGTCACAAAAAGCTGCTACTGGGATGCAACCAGTTTTTCTGGGCTCAAATCACTGGAGGATCAAAGTTGATGGTTGACTCTGACTTTTTTCTGACGCGAACAGAAAAAAACATTCAGACAACTGGGACTGAAGGAATTTTTGTGACTTTGGCCCGGGCCATGAGATGATGCCTTTGAAAAGAAGTACGTGTCTGGTAATTTGTTCCATAGCTATTGAAAATGGCCCAGTCGAAATCGTGAATATTTCCCATGAAAAATGGTGGATCTTTCCATGTGTTCTTCCCTGAAACGATCCGAGGAGGCTGCCAAGATTTGCGCCAAGCACTTGGGTGAGATGCAAAAAGAGGCGGCCGGGTGGTGCCCCCAAAAAGGGTGTCACTGAGATGTAGCCGTGAAGCCCATCTAAAATTCCTCTAAAATTTGGTGACTCTCATGGTCTATGTCATTTTTAGGATGGGTAAGTTCATGTCAGTTCTGAGTCTCTTAAGGTTATCAGTCAAGATCTTGGGTCATTTTCTGAGTTTTCTGACCAACCTTTTCCAACAGCCAGTGACTCAACTTCTCACCCCATTTTCAGGGGGCAACCGATGAATCGAACCGCCCTCTCAGTGACGCTGGAAGTGAAGAGTCGTAGTTTGATGGTTATGAAAGGACGAAAAAATCACCAGACCATATCAGTACTCAACCTTGGATGGATAGTTTAATCCTTTAATATCCTTTAGTTTTTTGCCACAAATAGGACCAGTACTCAACTTTTTTTCGGGGCTTTACAAAGTCTCCTGACTTTCGAACCGGAACAAAACCAGCGGATCTCATGCCCTGCTGAGACCCGCGCAAACGCTGACTTCTTCAGCGATTGCGTTTACGATGTTTGCAATGGTGCTGGTGAGGTGAAGAACAGCGGGTGGTTGCTGGTGGCATACTATCAGTGGTCAGGGGAGTTTATCTATAGACATGATATATACACATAATATATATGTGTATATATACACATCATGTGTGTGTGTGTATGTATATATGTATATATATATATGTACACACATTTAAAACGCATTTTCTGGGCTGGCTTAACCGGTGCTTCATGTGGGCTGGTTGACTTGACATCTGGCAGTGTGCCCAAGCTGTGGTTCTTCAGCCGGAGAGTGACAACAAAAGATCTAAAGATCAGAGGACGTCTCAGGATTCAGAAAACTGAATTCGAAGATCGTAGTAATTCTGATCTTCATACACATGCATACTGTGGATGGTTGCGAAATCCTGCACCACCAAAAGGATGGTTGAAACCCTATAAATAATGGGAGAAGCCACCTATCAACTTGTGCAGGGTTTCGCAACCATCCACTGTATCTTTCTTTCTCTGAGATATTGGCGGCGACATCGTTGGTACGGCACTTTCCGCCACCCCTGATTCCTGCGGATGGTGGCAGGGTCCTGCCACCATCTGCCATGGGGACCACCAGGTTGCCGCTGAATTGGCTGCCGAATTGCTGGCGTCTTCCCAAGAAGTCATGTGAGACAAGCAGATTTGGGGGGGACCTGATCACGTGGATGCCACATCTTTCCAGCCGCCAGTCAGTTTTGGTTACTGTTGCTTCACCTTGGAACATACCATAGGCCTGTGGCCCTTTTTACCCCGTGGTGGGAAACCCACTGGCTGGCATAAGGCAGGTATATAAGGGTCTGGCATCCTTGCGTGAGGTGCCATTTAGGGGTGCCTAAAACAAACGGTCCCCATTTTCCCTTCCCCGGAGCTGGGATGGTATGAACCGATTCAATGCATGAACCGCTTCGCCGCTTCGCCGGCGAGATCGTACCGCAAACTGCCGCTGAGTTCCACTTTGTATTGCCCACAAGTGGCTTTGTATACTAGAGTAGCTTTGTATACTATGTGTGGTACCTGACGAAGCAGACGTGGTGAAAAACTAAAGTGCAGCCGATGGCTTACCTCAAGTAGCTTCAATGGCATTTTAGACGGTTGGATTCTGGGCTCGGCTAGTTGCAGCGGCGCAGCTGGGTTTCTTTTCTCATCCCCAAGGGTCAAGAACGATGAGTCCATTGCCCCACGAGCCAGTGGATTGCTATGAGATTTTGCTCAAGCGGCATCAAGAACATGATTGAAACCAGAGCTGACATGCCATGCATGGGGATGAAAGCAAAGACGCAAAACGCTGGCCCACAACGTGTGAGCAATTTATACACATTTTGAAGCCAACTCCAGGCGAGCCGCACACTTGGTTCCAATCTTTTGACGCGTTTTGTTCATCATCCTCTGGTTGACCATCCATAACAGCCATAACACTTCCAATCTCGACAGTTTTTAAAGCACTGCTCTGTGAATTTTTCGCCATGGGAGTTTGGGCGTCATGAAGGCTGCATGGCACGGCGGCATGGCGTGGCTTCCAGATTCATGCCGAAGAGTTTGGGAAACTTGGAACCATACTCCGGGCTGTATCCCAGTTAGTTATATATATTTATTATATACCTTCTGGTTATTTGTTGCAGCGAACTGGAAGCCATGGCGCACCCATAGTTCGACGATCAACATGACGATTTACCGAACGTCAACATGGTGATCAACATGGTGATCAACATGGTGATCAACATGATGATTTACCATGAATTACTATGATTTACCTATAAAAAAGGTGATTTTCCATTTCGCAAAGCGTAACAAAATAACCAGAGGCTAGCCATCAGAGCCGTGCTCCCCGGAGCTGTTGCAGGCGGCCAATGGCGTGTGTGGGGACCCAGATCCCCCGGTGTTCACTCGGTGGCTTGCGAAAAATGGAGGGTGTCATGGCAAAATCATAGGAACATCATGGAACATTTCCATGAAAATCCATGGTAAAATCGAAAAAACGGAGATTTCTAGCGACAAAAAACGGTATTGGAAGATCTTTCAGCTGATTTCTCTCGGGGAATCGGAGCGCCGCCCGAGGCACCGCTATGAGCAGCCGCCTGTACCACTCCCGGTGGCCGTAAGGCGATTTTATGGAAAGTGATGGATGAAAACTATCATTAACTACCAATAAGCCATTAATTATCAACATTTATCAACTATCATTAACCATCATCAAGCATCATGAAAACTATCATGAAAATTCACTTACTGCTGCGTTTTACGTAGGGAATGGATGGGTTGCTGGGGGTTGCTGGGATGATTATTCATAGTTATTGTGGATCATTCCCGAAAATTCCCTACTAAGCACCAGTAAGGAAAGTTATGGATGAAAAAAATGAATGATTTTTACGGGTAACCCCATGGCTGACTGGAAACATTTAAGTTTTGGGCGGGTTCGATCACCATTGTTTGTGATAGCTAGGTGCAGTTCAGCAACAATAACGATGGATATGTTGGAGTATATCCCAGGATGGTTTGGAAGTATGGACCCCTCAAATTACGGATGGTCCATGTTACGAGCGAGAAACTTGTGGTGGGTATCCCCAACTTGTTTGATATAGCAGTGGAATGCGGTATTTCTTGTATTTCTACTCTCCAATAGACAATCAAAAATGCAATGGAATGCGGTGCAAAAAACCTTGATTCATCTATCAATAATGTTAGTAAAACAATACTAAGCCACCAATATTTTGATGATTTATGCCACCCATTTCTGGTAAAGTTGGGGATGGTTTACTATTGTTTTATCCACGTTAGGCAATTTTTCTGTCTTCCCACGATCGAACACAGGCTTTTAAGACGCTCCTTAGAGCGACTCCCGACGGACCAAGCGGCCTGCTTGCCAGACAACTGGCGGATCTTACGTTGCTTGGTGGGTTACAGCTATTACACCAGGTATTTGTCCATCTTCCCAATCTCATGGCTGTTACGTCCAAAAAATATGAAAACACATCATCAATCACTTGATATTTTGGCTTACTTGTGCTTAGTAGGGAATGAGGGAATGATCCATAATCACTAGTAATAATCATCCCATTCCCCCATTCCCATCCATTCCCTACTAAGCACCAGCAAGTTGGCCGTGATCCGCTGGTTGTTCAATGTTTTTCATGTTCATCTTACTTTCCAGTAAATGAACACAGCGAACTGGAAAATGGATGGGAAAATGGCCATTACAAGGTAAATCATCTATAGATGGTTCATTTTTTTTCATAATATATATATATGTATGTATATATATATACATACATGAAAACTGCAGAAGCCTGGCCACATCTTTATCTCCAGCTCACCCATCCCATCCTCTGAGGACTGGAAGTTCCTTTGGCCGCGGCTGGACCACAGGTGGATCGGTGGACCACAGGGGGGTTGTATAAAATGGTGGTTGAACCGTTGAAGCATGAGACATATGGGAATGATTGTAGTCATTTAGCTGGGATTCTAACCAGATATGGAGATGTATGTGGCTTTACTTGATAAAATTATAGTTGGTTGATGATTAGTTCGGGGGTTATACGACCCTTCATACATTGAGAGTTATATATAAATATAGTAGAAATCCCGTTCTTCACCAACGAGTGTATGTATATGTATAGTATGATTGATGGAATGATGTTGCGGGTTTTGAACACCTCTCCCATGGGTATGGGTGAAAATCCACTTTCTGAACCCAAATGAACTCTCAAATAGCCGCCCACACTGGGGTTGATCCCCTAAAACAAGCAGTACTAGAGATTTTGATCCATTCCCACATGATGTAAGTGTGTAAGATGATATGTTGATGGACATCTTATAACAGTGAGATGATCAACTTTGAATAGTGCCGCAAAAAGATTGGGGAATACATATCAATTCAATTCGCTTAGATATTCAGTGTAACCGCATAGAATTCCCAAAACCCCCTCATGTATATTAATGTATGACTCATATGAAATATTCCCCAGAGACTCCCCAAACTCAAACTGGACTTGGACAGGTGAAGACTCTGCTGAACTGGCTCACTTGCCAGCGGCTCTTTCCACGCGCCCCACGCTAAGCCGAACTTTGGGGTGACGCTGGGCCGTTCCCGGAGGAACCATGGAGGTTTCGGGAACCCGATCCGAGGGGTGGAAAATTGATGTGTAACTTTTCCAGATCTTCCGAAATGTCATATTACTTGTTGCAAGGACATATAAAATACCACCATAAAATGCTGTAAATTTTCATGTCCCAACAAACTCTCTGGTTATTTGACATGCTTATAGAAAACGGTCCATTGATAGATGCTTTTGGTGATATTTATACCTATCAAGACTGGTACTGGGAGCACCAGTAGCCTCAACCTGTTCCAACGTCACCCGAGAGTGCAGTCCATAGCTAGGTTGAATTACCAGAAGGTAAAATCCCATTTCAATGGTTGGTTTTCCACTCATCCTAATACTAAAATACCATAAAATAGCTCGATTGTATATGTTCCCAATTGTGTGTAAATCACCTGTTCCTATTGAACTATGGTCTACCCCCATGCTATTCACTTTATCCCCATGCTTTCGAGGCCCTTTTTGCTGCACGTGACGGGTCCTTGTTGGTCGCTGGGGTGCGGCTGCCCGAATTTTCCGCGGAAGATTGGTCAGTAAAAAATCCGGGCAACATAGCTATCTGGTTGGTGGTGACTGGAACATGAATTTTATGACTTTCCCATCATATTGGGAATGTCATCATCCCAACTGACTTTCACTCCATGATTTTTCAGAGGGGTAAGTTGAACCACCAACTAGCTATGGAACATGGCCCATGTGTAGATGATTTGCTGAAGAAATGGTGATTTTCCATAGCAAAAAAGTTAGTTAGTTTCCTGAAGGCTCATCCCCTATTTCTGGATTATATTTGGAGGGTACCAAAAGGCAGGAAGAAAATGGTACAAGGTACAATTTTTAGATGGGCACTACAGGATATTAGGTGTACAATTCATATCATTATTACCAATCATTCTACCACCACTATACAACCATTAGGTGTCAGAATTTGTGCTTAAAGAACCTATCTTTGTTGCTGCGAATTTTGCGAAGGACCCAGATGATACCTCCAGTCCTGGGATAGAATCCAGTTTCGCAGGGATTTCAATATTTCAGATCCCCTACACATCAAATGATTGTAGATCAGTATATGTATTGTATAATATATATATACACACTAATTTTATACTGTATATACATATTATACATGTCTTCTGTTTGTTCAACGTAGCTATGGAAAGTCACCATGTTTAGGAACGGTAAATCATCATGTTTATCATCAATTGGCCAGGGCTTCCATAGCTATGTCAAACAACTAGAGGGTAATGCAATTATTTGCACACATTTCAGCTATTTCATCACAATACCAGTGGAGAATATCTATGAACCTAAGGTAATAATATCTATTATCTATCACTAGTACTGTCAGGGTCTTATCATCTATTGGTCACTGATAGAAAAACATATCCATTGGTCATCTTAGTCATCATATCTATTATATCATTATCATCTAAGCCATCTATCACTACGTAATACTAGTGTGGTTCTTCAGAGTTATTCACTTATTTCTAAGAACCAGACTAATCTTTATCATCTATGACGATTGTCTATCACGAAAAATCCGGCCATCTTAGTAATCTATACCCTCTGGTAAATTAACATAGACCCTGGCAGATAGTGGTTGGAAGATTAGTTTCCATTAAAAATTGGTGATTTTCAGGGTCTATGTTAATTTACCAGCGGGTAATATTTGGTCCATCTTGGTATGACACAGACGTGGTATTTCAGCTTCGACCCTGGACCGATCTAGGCAGGTGCTGCACATGTGCATCGCACAGGCGTGGAGCGGCGGAGCTCTGCGGAGCTCTGGCGCCGTCGCAGGGCATGGTAGGAGCACAATCCTTATACGATATAAATCTTATATTCAATATATCACAATATTATCATAATATATCTCAAAATATCCAATCTGCAAAGCATGTATATTTGTATTTGTAGTGTATATATAAGTATATAAGTACACACACACACATATATATATATATACACACTATATACATATTTATATCTGATTGTCTATATACACTATAGATACATGTCTTTTCGACCCCCATGCAGTGGGTCATGGGATGTGACGTGCCGACCTCCAAACGCGGCTCAAAACACCGGGAGTCGCGCGAGTCCCCCTGGGCTCCGCATGGCACTTTAAATCCTTAGACGCTTGGCACTGGCTGAGACCGGCTTCATGGTGTGTTAGTTGTTGGACCGATTGGATCGAAATTCCAAGTGAAAAATGGAGATAGCATTGGAATACCTATGGGAAATCATTGGAACATTATGGATATATGGTGAACAATGAATGGGGATCTTTGAAAAAACAGGAATACCCATGGGGATTCACCAGAAATGGGAATGGAATTGGGATCTGAATAATAGGCGGATATAAGAAACTTACCCTTCGGTGTCATATAACTAAATGGAGGTTTGTAGCTGGGAAATCATCGAACTATTCCTGGGGGATTTTCCAGCAAACCATGTGACTGATTACCCGAGGGTATCTTTATATCTTTAAAGAGAATCAGTTGGTGAACATAACTCCAATAACTATGGTTTATGGTACTTATAACTATAGTTACTGGGGTTTATAAACCAACTTATAACTGGGGGGCCTCACATTGTAGTAATCTTCCCCAAACACGGTATGTTTCCTGGCGATAGATGGAACGTTTATTGTGCCCTCCAGCCAAAAAGTTCCTCGCGGTCTACGTTAGCAAATGCTAATGGGTCAGGTCATACAAATGCAGAAATGGCCAAGAAACCAGCCATTTTGCTTGGACATTTCTCGAATTTATGCGTGTGTTTTCTGCATATAGTTGCCATCTTGAGAGTATCGGTAATTACATGCCAATCTATCCTGTATTCTCTGTCCTGCTCTATATCTCCCCGTCTCAGCCCTCGATCTATGTATCTTTACATATATGCATAGATTGTGCACACTGATTGCAAACAGATTACGCACATACATATGTAACAACATATATATATATATACACATATGTAACAACATATATATATATACATAATATACACATGTATATCTATGTACAGATTACACACACACACGTATATTACATAATGCATATGTACGAATTTCTGTGCATCATCGGTGATTCTGAATCCCCCAGATCGTGGAATCCATCACAGTGGGGCTACACATGTCCCTTTTTGGAAAGTTGGTTGGTTTATGTTACCCCATCTAACTAGATATATCATATATAGTATATAGATATATCATATATAGATATGTCATTATATGATATAAAGTATATGTATATAATGTTGATGTGCGATTCCAAATAGCCTCCACCAAATATAAAAAGAACATCTAAATAAAGTTTAGGCCAAACGCCCTGCCAAGGACCGATTCTCCGCTACCTAAAAAATTGGTAGCGGTGCCTTCTGAGGTGACGCTGTCAGTTGCGATGGATTTTGCGTATTTGACAGTCCAAAGCAAACCATCTAGATAAATTACTGTATATATATATGTAGTTATAGAAAATTCATAGAACATAAAGTCATATGAATCATATAGCAAAACATCACATAATACAGTGTAATGCAATGTGATATGATAGAATATAATACAATGAAAGAAAACATACTATATAAAAAACAACATACACTATAGTAATAGTATCATACGATATAATAAAACTCAATAAATCATGATTATAAATTTATGATTAATGATTATATTACAATACTATCATTATTGTCACTATTATTATATAATTATATAATGATTACATATAATGATATATCTATTCATAGATATAAGTTTGCGAGATACCCTCAAACGATTCATAAAAACGTTGGTCAAGATTTCTGGCCCGTTGTCCGAAGAAACCTGGACGGTTGGGAAAACCATGGGAAAAGCCGTATTTTTTGATTTTTTTGTGATCTAGGATTGAAGCAGAAAAACTGTAGAAACCCGCAGTATCCCCAGCTGATGCAGGGGTGCCATGATGCGAATGTCACTTCGCATCTTGGTGCTGATCTTAGATGATTTTCATGGCTAGCAGCGGCTAGCCGTTCAGCCCATACCGTGGGTTTGGTTCCAATCCGGCGAAGGGAAAATCTGTGGTATTGCTGAAAGGCATAGTTAGCCTAGTTTCTACATTTCCCTTGAGTCAGACCAGTCATACTTGGCCGCGCCCATCAGGTGCTTCTGTTCATGTCCACTCTTGTCTGGGACTCAGTGGGACCCCTTTTGAACACCGGATTCATCGCCCAGCTGCAGATCTTCCCAGCGAAGCCGAGGTGGAAGGGATCGAACCAACCAATTGCCGCGGCCCACATGGGACCAGATGGGGCGGTTTTGTTCAGCGAAATCTGACAGAGTAGATACTCTTCCGAAAACAGAATAGAATCAGATAGAAAAAAAAAGGAGTAGATATCTAGATATATCTAGAATAGATATCAATATATCTAGATAATCTAGATATCATATATAAATTAGCAAGACACTTTCTTTGGATCTCTTCAGTTTGAAGACTTGACTGAGGCTCAAGCCTTGTGCAGCGCGATGCTGCAACACGCTCCAGGAGCCAGCTGGATCCACCAGGGACCCACGGATCCAACGGAGGCTGTTCGAAATCAATAAGCCACTATCATCAACTATCATCAACTATCATCAACTATCATCAACTATCATCAACTATCTGGTTGGTGGTTTGGAACATGAATTTTATTTTCCCCAACCAGATTGGGGATGATGATCCAATCTAACTAATATTTTTCAGGGGGGTAGGTATACCACCAACCAGCTATCATTTTGAGATGATGTGGTTAAATTATTGGCATTTTTGAAATCATCTGCCAGCTGGCTGTTTTGAATGGTTGAAATGAAATGAAAGACTATTGTTGAACTCATTTGCTGTTCTTTAGTTGAAACTCTTGAAACACTATTCAACCCATAGGTCCAGAACGTTTCTAGCTATGTGAAACAATTGGATTGGACTTGCTGACAAGTGATGGTGCCTGCGTAGGACCAGTGATGTGTCCGGAACCTAATCACAGGTGCAACATTGGTGCAGCATTCTCCTTACAGCCAAGGAAACAAGCTCTTTTTGTAGGGCTACAGTTCCAGTTACAATCGAATATACGACCATAGTTATGGGGGTTAGCTTATGGGGGTTGTCACTGTGGTTATTTCCTGTGGGTAAACACCCCAAGAGTAAACCAGTTCTCTGGATGTGGGCCACCATCCCCAAGCTGTTATGGCATTGGTTAACGGTTTATTGTGGTACCCCCAGGGTGTACAGTACGAGATGTGGGGCAGCCATGGTTTCAGGTTTGGAAAATCTCGGGCTTCATCATCCAATGGTGGATCTTCCAGATCGATGTTTTCGTTTTTCAGGTACCCTCTGGTAATTTAACATAGCTATGGAAAACCACCATTTTTAATGGGAAAATCCACTATAAATCACCATTTTCAATAGCTATGTTAAATTACCAGAGGGTATCAATCTATCATTCTGAAGGAGAAACCGATGAATTCGCAATTCTGATAATTATGGAGGTTTCCTAAAATGGGGGGTTCCACTGGGTACCTCCAGATCATATGATTTTAGAATTCTCCATTCCAAATCATTCAGCTATTGGGGTACCCTCTGGTAAACTAACATAGCCATGGAAAATCACCGTTTTGAATAGGTAAATCAACGAACTAAATGGTGTATTTTCAATAGCTATGTAAGAAATTTTTGGCAGAGGGTCCATGAATATCCCATCAAAAGCCATTAAATCCCATTAAATCCCATTAAATCCCATTAAATCCCATTAACAAATTACCAGAGGGTACCCCCATGAGCCAATGGTCTGAGGTTGGAGATTGCCAACAAGGCTGGTGTGGGATGCCTGCCTTGGAGTGCCGAAAATTCATCAGCCAATCATTGGATATCTCGTCAGCAAAAACGTGGATGTGTATATTCATGTGTTTAGATAGCATATACCATATGATTGATATAAAGGTATATGATATAAAGGTATATGATTGATATACACATATGATGTATGTATATATATATGTACATATTCTTACATAGTATTACATATTATATATATACACATACACTGTGTATATATATATATACATAGTCATAGCGTATGTAACTTTTCACACTCAACAGAAGTTGGGATACTGTAACGACCCCTTCTCAACCCTGGTTCTTGGGGTGTTTCAGGAGGCCACTTGGGCTGCACTGCTGCAAAGACATCGCCAGGCAGGTCCGAATCTATGATGACTGGAATGCCATGCTAGCTGTTTGAGCTGGGTGCCGTAGCTACGTTTTATGGTGAACATGCGAAAACTGGGAAGATGAATGGTTTGAAGATGAACTATAGTATACTATACTATGTATATATAAAATAACGACATTTCCCTTCGGTATACATCTTAAAATGGAAGGGGGAGGTACTCCACTGAACTGGTGCTGGACATAGCTCGGATCGCTGAACTTTGCCAGATGCTCTCGACATACTTGTCGGATGTCGAAAGAATACTAGCAGGCAGGGCAGCAGCTCCGATACCAAAAATCTTTGGCGGCTGAGTTGCCATGTCCACTTTTTATCACTATTTGTGATGATGATTATGATGATGATGATGATGATGATGACGACGATGACGATTGCCACTGACCAATATTTTTCTGATGGGTTGAAACCACAAAAATTGTGTCATCTTTCACTCAAGCCTGCCATTGGTCGCGCAGGGTTTTTCTCATCCAATCCATAGGGATTTTTCGAGAAGGCCGCCTTTTTTTTTTGATGGATTCCCATGGCATGGCAGGACCATAAACAATAGCTATGGAAAGATCCACCATTTTATAGCTGGGAAAATCCACTATAACTGGCCATTTTTAATAGCTATGTTAGTTTACCAGAGGGTAGCATCTAACTTGACCATGGCACATATCCCAATATGGTTGGTTATATCCCATTCTATCCCCATGAAAATTCCCATGAAATGTCCGCAGTAGAATCCTCGAACGTTTACAGATTGTTTTTCCCTATCCATTCCTTTCAGCTGCAGGCCAAAAACCTCAATCCAACAGCTCTTGGATCATGATGACCATCTCCGCTGGGAGACCGTGACTGCGTGGCTGCGTGGCTCATCCCACTCCCAGGGATTTACATGAGATACCCGGCCTGGTAAACTAACGTAACGAACTGGAAAATCACAATTTTTAATGGGCAAATCCACTAGAAATGACCATTTTCAATAGCTATGTAAGATTTTTTTTGCAGAGGGTCCATGAATATCCCATCGAAAGCCATTAAATCCCATTAAATCCCATTAAATCCCATTAAATCCCATTAAATCTATAAAAACCCACTGTTGTTGTGGTTAGGTCATTCAGCAGCTTCCATTCCACTACCTGAGGTGAAGTAATCTACGGATCGATCCCTGGGATGACTTGGGCTATTGTTTGAACATGGTGAATCCTATTGGTTAATTACTATAGCCATGAAAATTACTATTGAACATGGTGACTTTTAATCCTCAATAGTAATATGGTTAATCTATTATGAGGATTAATTAATAATGGTAATCCTCATATATTAATCATGCAAGGTGGTGCCCCCCCAGTGTTTGTTGGTTTATAATCCCCATTAACTAGTTCGATAGTTCACCCCCTAATCAACCCAACAGTTATTGGACTAACATAGGCACCAACTTAGCGATTCCGAACTGGGGCACCACCTTGTGCCTAATGGTTAAACTATGGTTAATCAATTCATTACCCTCTGGTAATTTAACGTAGCTATGGAAAATGACCATAGAAATAGTGGATTTTCCCAGCTATAAAATGGTGGATCTTTCCAGTTCGCTATGTAACAAATTACCAGGCCGGGTAAAGTCCATTAAATCCCATTAAACCACCATAAACCCTCATGAAAAATCACCATTTTCCTATGGTTTTCCTATATATACACACTCATGAGGTGGCGATCACTGCAGTGATGCTGCTGGGCGGTTGCATCATTCTTTCGCGGGCCGGGGACCCCGGGGACTCAGGGGCGCCTCCAAGGGAATTGGGAAAATCAGTGGCCCTCAGATCTGGGGGTACACGATTTTCAGACAATCCCATAGAGACATATAATATGGTATAGTATACATATAATGTAATATATATATATAATGTAATGTAATATAATGTAAATAAATAAATATATATATATATAATGTAATACATATAATCTAAATAATTATATATATAATGTAATATATATATAATGTATATATAAATATATCATTATAATACACATACAAATCATGTAATACATATATATAATGTAATATATATATATATATATATATGTATGTACATGTACACATATTCTAGATACAATACCCATCTATACAGATATAGATCTAAAGACCATGTTACAAGGCAAGAACTGAGCGGAACATGTGGGCGCTTGCTGAAAGTTCAAGCAGTTAAAGGACCTTTTATTCGTCCATAGATGGACACTTTACCGGATGCATGTAGGGTGAGGTCGACACAAAATCGATCAACTCTACTACATCTACTACATATGAATATGTATGTTTACATGTATGTGTGTATTGTACTGTAAGGAAGCGTAGTGTAAAGTGTACATATGTGTATGTGCATGTCTATGTGTATGTATAAGATACCATATGTAAATTGTGTAAATACATGTAAATACGTACAGTGCAAACGTGTACTGTATACCTAAAGATCCTTCTTAGTGACAGCCAACTCTTGTTACCGATGTTTGTATAGCTTGTTTCAAAGAAGATTCGCAGCCAAGGTGCACAAGGGTTGGAATGCATCCGTGCTGGCCCCAGAAGGGGTGGATCCAATGTGTTGTTGAGTGTTTGCTGGTTTTATGCCACATGAATCCTCATAGTATCAGCCCACATTTTCCGATACCATGCTATAGTTTTCCCCCATTTCGCTTTTTGATCCCCATGCCATGCGTGCCATGGTAAAGAGTTGGATGATGTATCCATATTGGGGGATTGTCATCAATCCATTGATATAGATTTATATGCGCATTATGGATTCCCATGGCATGGGATGGAGGACCATAAACAATATACCATCTAACTTGACCATGGCACATATCCCACATTGTTGGTTATATCTCATCCCATCAAAAATCCCCTCAGTATGGACAAAGCACCGAATCTTTGTTATGTCTCTAGCGGCTGAAAAAAACGCCCATTACGCTACTGCTGTTGCGAGGTATCTGGGACGCAAGCGAGAAGCCAGGCTCGGCCGAGGTTTGTTGGTGGAATTCATCCGACTTTGTGGTGGATTTCTCATTGCCCATTTGTGGAATTTGTAAGCCATACTTGGCCATATTCAAGCTATACCTCCTCATTTTGTTGAATCCCCACAGCTCACCATATCTGCTGGAATCAGAGGTGCCGAGTTTTCCGGGCAGCACGTCTTCCCTGGGAAGCACGCGCGCAGGGGACCCAGACCCAAGGGTGGGGTGCAGCAATCAGTCGGCCACCCCCTGCAGTGGGAAGTGAGTTCCAATCCCATCAGAACAGTTGGTTGTTACAGCCCATGATCTGGATTATCAGTCATGATAGTTGGTTATATTAAATCCAGTATCACTGATCATCCAACTAACATAGTACGGATGGATACAATAATGTATGATTTATGATCAGATTACCCCTGGGATAATCATCCATTTTCATGATATTCATAATCATTATACACTAATACTTGGGTGTGCATCCCACTTAGGATCTGTGGTTTTTAATCCATTAACCTAACCCATATTTCATCCCATATAATCCAGTGGGGATATTCCATTAATCTAATTGGGTTGTGTAGTCATTACCCTAGGGTATACACTATTATGATAATTAATATCATTTGTTTGATAGTTAATATCATATTATAACAAATATCATATTATAACAAATATCATATTGATTAATATTAATATAATAATAGCTAATATGATAATTAATGTAGTTTGTTTGATAGTTAATATCAATATGATGATATATAATACACTAATGATATTACTAATATAGTCAAGGAACCCCGGTAGGCAGAGATGGTACGAACCGATAAACCGAGCAGATGGTGGAAATCCAAGAAAATCAGCCACCCCTTCTGCTTACCACATCTCAATACCTGATGAATGCCTGATGATGCCGATTTCTGCTTACCACCTGTGGTGAACAAGACTGCTTTTTTTCCCCGGTTCTTTCTCAGTCATCTCGTCCCTGCAGATTCATGCAAATGTATGCATTGGGTATTGGAGGATCGCAGCAAACAAGCATGCGAAGGAGAGTCCACAAGCATACATATGTCCTTTCCTATTGCAG
>Ga0126342_10006949_pt1 | contig 20164 bp, 22 predicted proteins | sample Cyp1metagenome_FD_92528 | JGI IMG/M metagenome (GOLD analysis project Ga0126342, IMG submission 92528) | Coral microbial communities from Lord Howe Island, Old Settlement Bay, Australia - Cyphastrea 1 metagenome | ecosystem: Host-associated > Invertebrates > Cnidaria > Coral ...
TATGTACTTATATGTACTTATATGTACTTATATGTACTTATATGTACTTATATGTACTTATATGTACTTATATGTACTTATATGTACTTATATGTACTTATATGTACTTATATGTACTTATATAGTTGATGTTCTATGTGACTGTTCATATCTATTGAATATGGACTGATATAAGACTTTTTTTTCGTAGATTATGAAAAGAATATTATCATATTTTAATGTATTGTATGATATAATATTAAATCATTTAGTTTGACATCATTTAATCATAAATCGAAAGAAATTGAGAGGCAACAACCTTGCGTGTTTGCGTTCACCCCAAAGCTACATCGATTTCAATTAAACATCCAACAATTAAACCCGATTTCAGATTGTTTTGGGGGATCTCAAAAAAGGAAACTTTGGTATGGACAAATTCTTGGATCAAAAGAATACTAAATACATTGTGGCCATTAAAACTAGGAACTGCTTTCAGATTTTCTGGGATCTCAAAAAATCTAATTTGGCAATGGACAAATTTTTGGATCAAAAGGTGCGGAAACTAAATACATCTTGTTTCCAGGCTTTTTGGGATCTCAAGAAAGGTCATTTTGATAATAGGCAAATTCTTGGATCAAAAGAGGACGAAGTACGTGTTGGCCATGAAACTAGGATTTGTTATTTTTGAATCAGAGAAAAAGACACTTTTGGTGGGACCGTTTTCAGATAATTTCGTCGGCCAAAGAGGAAAGACATTTTGGCAATGGAAAAATATTGGACCTTAAACATCCTACTGGGCCCACTGGGTCTACGCCTATTTGGGATTATGTCAAATGACACCCGGTCATGGTTGGTTGCTGGGTAGTTTGTTCATTGCTGAGTTTCCCACACTATGCCATTGCTTTCCATAAAATGGGGATGGGTCAAAACCTTTGATACTAGATATTTCATGCATATACATATACATATACATATACATATACATAGACATAGACATAGACATATACGTATACGTATGCATATGCATATGCATACGTATATATATATACATATATGTATACATATACATATACATATACATATACATATACATATATATATATATACATATATCTAGCATATCCAGAATATCCATGCACATATCTAGAATATATATATATATACATGTTTTTCATTTTTCCGACTGGTTACTTACTTGTTCGCGGCAAAAAATGTTTGAATTTTAGGCCAGGCTTAAAGAAAACAACATAATGTCATTTTCTGGTATATCATACGCAAAACATTTTGGAGTCTTTTCAATTTCGGGCGAACAAAATTAACAAACACCACCAGATTCATTAAAAACATTTGGAAAACATACCAATTTCGTGGCACAACATGGTTGGATGTGCAAAAAAGGGGAGCCACAACATGAATTTAGTTGACATATGGAACATTTGTTTGTTCTGTCTTTGGAAACTGGGCATACCCCCAAAATTTTGTTTCAGACAGGGACAATGGTGAAACCATCAAAACATTGAGGCACCTTTTAGGCACCATCAAAACGCGGCAGGAGAAGTTGGGCCCTCATCTATCTTCACGAGGTCTCTACCCAGGTGGAAAGATATGCTGGTTTCACCAAACGCCAATGGGCCAATGAGCAAAATTTGTGTCTTCGTGACTTCAAAAGGCACAAGGGTTGCCGTTACTCAACCAGATTTTTTACTCTTTCAATTTCAATGTTTCTCAGCCAGAACTCATGCACCATGTGATGTTGATTTTCACTTTCCCTAGAAGTTGTCCGCTTCACCAGGCATCATGACGCACATGACGGCGGGTGACTTGCAGGGATGCTCTCCCGAAGCCCTGCTGCAGAACAAGGACACGAGTGCGCTTGGGTTTGTCTGATTGTGTATGGCCATTTTGATAGGAAAACTTAGAATTCAGCATCAAATTTAAAGGTGCCCTAATGTGCGACAAATTTAAGTATATTATTTATATATATATATATGTATATGTATACGACTACAATAATGAATGTTCACTAGATGATTCAATTCTGCGGGTTGGGACATCTGACGAATAGTGCCAATCCATCGTGAGACTGGTCACTGGGACGCGTCCAGAGGTAATGGATCATGTTTATGTTTATCATCAGTTGATGGTACACTTCGCTGATTTCCCAATGATTTAATCATCCATTGAATGAAATGTGTTCTGCAGAAGTCCTTCATCTCCTGCAGCCCGCTGCTTGACCCAGATCATCCTAGATCTTTAATCAGCTAAATTCGTAGGACAACCCACATCGATGAATGAGCGTTCAGACCAGTACGAAATGAAAAAACCTTTAGGATAGGTTGGGCCTGAACATGCCTAACCCCATAAATCGGTTGATTTCCCGTCAAGTTTGGAGGTGCTTAGTTCATTTGATGACTTTACCATGTGCATTGCCCGGCAGGAATGGCAGGCTGGGCAGTATCCAAATGGGCGGCTGGGTTTAGTTTGGGATATCCCCAAGTTAAAAGCCTTGCAAGTAACAAAGTGCATGTAGACATTGTGTATATTAGGAAAGATTCACCAATGGTATGTCAGGACCCATTGAACTCGTTGAGCTTACCAGCAGCACACTGAATATGCGTCCTTCAAGTATTTTCGTATTTGTCCTATGTATCCAGATACATGTCTATATACGTGTGTGTATATACATATGTATACCTGTAGTATACCACCGAATAAATAGATGAATAAATACATAAATCAAGAAATAAAGATATACATGAATACATAAACAGATATTTAAAGTGCAAATAAATCAACATATATATATATACATTGTGGACCTCCCGCTCCCGCCATGTTTCAGGCAGTTGGTTCGGACGCCGCTGCGCTGCTGCCGCCACTGCATTTGTTTCACGGCGACCGCGACAAGGTGCGACTGCGACTGCGATGGCCAGTGGTGTCCTCCATCGATAAATCGATAGTGAAACCTATGGCCATTTGGTGATGGTTAATTATTAACCATCACCACTATTAACCACTATTAACCATAATAATAGTGGTGATGGCTAATAGTGGTTAATAGTGATTCATAATGTTCATGGAATCATGATGGAACTATTATTGGATCATAACCATTAAATGGAACCTAAATAGCTGGAATCACTATTGTGATATTAACATGATATCATCACCATACTATAGTTAATGGAACCTAAAAGTTATTATATAATGTCAATATAATAGCAGTAGTTAATGGAAGCTAGTACTGTAGTTGATGGAACCTAATGAACCTGAATTGATGATAAATGGATTTCTAAAAGTAATTGATGATATAGTGGATCATTAATGGATACGAGTTAATGGATCAGTCATGGATAGTTGGATGATCTAAGGATTAAGGTCTGGTGTATTTGTAGCACAACAGGATTTAAGATACCCAGAAAGCAGAGGGAAGATGTGTTTCACACCTGGCGATGGCTGATAGGGGATGGACATGTTCTTCATTGCAGTCGTGATGGGAACATCTTGGAATCCAAAAGACCTCAATTCATTGACCATTTGTCAGTACAATTTGACCAATTTGTCAGTACATCAACCATTTGTCCATTGCGTCATAATCAACGCTAGCAGAGAGATGAATCTTGAACTGATTCGTTGTGTCTTTTGTACCAATGGAGGAACAGTATTGGGAGGGTTGACCAATGCCAGTTGTGCCAGCAACGAACTCGGAGACCAACAAACGCCGGAGAAAACGGATGTGGGCGAAACTGATGGCTGTGACTGTCACCAAATCGAACCTCCAAAAACCGCTCTCGAGGCCGTACCAGTGTGGTCGTCGGAGCAGTTTGCCACAGCCTTGAAGGAGGCTGGTGCAAATGTGATCTTGGACGTGCGCAAAGGGATGACGTGCCTTGAAAAAAAACCAACGTCGTGGCGTCGTGGCGTTGCGCTGCCAGATTGGGTGTCAAAACAGCATGCGGTTTGAGTGGTTTGATGTTCGCATTCCAAAACGGCTTTGAAATGGTTTGAACATCCGGAAAAATGGAGAGCTTGAAACCACAGGTTCCCTCTTTGATGGCCGAAGTTCCTCAAAGCGAGCCAAGGCACACTTACCCGGTGGTGGAGGGACCTATGAGGCAGGGACATCCATGGGAATCCCCGCATGTCCAGAGAGGATCCAGTTTTTGTTCTCAGGCGGCATGATCCGCAGGTGGAGCATCTTGGTGCGAAAATCATGGAGATCCTGGTGGGTTTGAAGGTTTCCATTGGATTTTCCACAAATTTAGGTATATAAGGCAAGTGAAAAAAGTGTTTTTTCACTGGATTTTCCATATGGATTTTCCAAATGTCAAGTGACTCAAATGACATATGCGCACCGTATCCACTGCACTGGGGCTGTGAGTCTTCTCTGCGGTGATCGAATCCAGAGGGTACAGAGGGTACGTATTGGGCCACTCTTGAACGCACAAGCATTCCGAATTAGAATGGAACAAAATCGACAAATGTCAAGTTTTACATCAATACATTATATATACATAGTATTATATATATATATATATATGAGTGTGTGTGTGTATAGTATATATCCCAATTATATCTCAACTAGATACCACAAAAATATCCCCAGCATTGGCATTTTCACAAGAAATCTCCGCATCCCAGGTTGGTCCTTCCCATGCTACTGGGTGCTGGTGCCGAGAAACGTATCTCCGACCAAGCACCCCTGCGACTTGGTGATGGTTGGGACCAGATGGGGAACGAAATTATACCCTCTGGTAAACATACAAAAAGCTATTGAAAATGGCCATTTGTAGTGAGTTTTCCCATTAAAAATTGTGATTTTCCATAGTTATGTTAGTTTACCAGAGGGTACACATTCAGAAGTTAGGTGTTTTATTAATTGGGTGTATAATGGTGTATAGAAAATAAAACCCATGATGCTCGGTTGATGGTTTTACACATCGCTGATGTGTTTGTTTATAACAGAGAATTGGATTTTTTGGATTTTACGCACGAAGAATCCTGATCCAAGTGGATGAACTCGCCCTGGGATGAGCAGTTCACCCAGAAATGCAGCTTTCATCAACTGGGGGAGAATTCGCTTCTAAATCGGAAACTCATCATATTTTCCATCAGAAAATATCATGTTTATTTATATTTATCATATCTTTGTTGGTATTTTCCATTTTCAGCATCTTTCTGCCTTTTTTTCAAGGCCCCCCATGGCTCCCCTGCGGATCTTGGACGTGGCCGGCCTTATTTCGCCCTTCTGAGCGCAGGATCAGGTCGCAGAAATCTCTCCGGCGAAACCTTTATGGAACTGCTGGTCAGTTTTTCAGCTCTGGTTCTGTCAATTTGGGTCTGTATCCATGGGGTATCTCCATGCCATCTGGTGAATCGGTCCCTAATTGTCCTGATGAAATTGGCAGGGGACACCACAACCACAAACAAACCCATTTTGCGGATCGTTTTGAGGCGTTTGCTGCGGCGTGGGCCCGGTGAAGTGTCTTGAGGTCGACTGGGTTGTGGACGATTCTTGATCTATGCTTCAATGTCAAAAGGATCCATTGAAAAGCCACACACCAGTCTTCCTCGATCTTCCAGATACATTATTCCCGTTTCTCACAAGGAGAGGGATGAAGCAGAAGGCTTCTGACTGCTAAGCAGACAATTCGTAATGTGCGCAGCGGCAACCCGTTCCCCGTTGAGCTCAGTTGCAGCCAGGGAAAAAACCTGCGCACTGGAGATCCAGTGGTTTCCAGAGATCCATTTATTGTGTCAATGCGAAGTTTCCTATTGATATCTATTGATCATTATTGGCTGTGTCTGAAAATAGGGTACCCCTAAACCCAATGGTTAATGATCATTATCCCTATTAAATGGCTATAATTGGGAATATACCCTATTTTCAGACAAACCCATCTATTGATCATTATTAGCTGAAAGACAGCGATGTCCCAGCTTGTTTACCATCTTGTTTACCATGAATTTCAGCCGCATCCGCAGCCACTGTTTTCCATTGGCAGACAGCACCCCAGAGCATCACATAACGTTTTGTGTCGCTGGAAGGTCATAGCAGACACATTTGTAGATCATGACCATCGATCATCCAGAAGTCTGAAGATGTCTACAAATTAAATCAGAATTTTTCAAAACCAATCTGGTTGAAGTGATTTTATCATATTTTATCATATTTAATATATATATATATATATTATATCCACACTATCCGCTAAAAAGTATCACTCTTCCAGGGCTTGAAGAGACTGGGCCAGTAGCCCCACCAAACACCACATCCACAGCTCCGAACTTGTCCCGATTCTCCCAGTGCCTGGGCCAATGGCGTCCAAGCAGGCGCCAGAAATATCTTCCAGAGATAACCCAAGTTTTCTGGGTGCACCCTTTCTGTTTGGTGTTTTCAAACACATATATACACTATAAATATAAATATACATATACCATTATATATATATATATGTATATCTTCCGTCACTGGATGCCAGGCCTCTTCAAGGCTTCGCAAAGAGATCAAGGTCGCTCGAACTGCCTGCAAGGGTTGGTGGATCATCTTTGGGATCCCCGTTTGATGGGAAACCCCCCAGCAAGAAAATGACATGATGACATGACTTCCTGGAACCACGTGTCACTCAAAATGACCCAAATGGATGGTTTCAAGTCTTTCAAAACAGCCATTTGCTGATCCATTTGCTGATTCAAGCTATCCAGTTATCCAAAAAAAAAAAAAAAACCATGGGATTTTTGTTATTTTTTTCTATCCATTTTCGCCATCTGTCGGATGGTAAAAATCGGATTCACCGGATCTCCCAGGCCATAGGAGAGGATCCGCCGCCGCACATCCACGTCTCGGTGGAGGAGGTCACAACAACACAGATCTTTTGATGGAGAAATAGCCTATGTTTGGATCTATTTTCTGGGAATTCTAGTGTGAATTTTAATATGTGTGAATTATATTGAATTATAGTGTTTTTCCTACTTTTTGGAAAAAACACCGGCTTTCTTTCACTGAAATGCCATGTTTCCGCAAAACTTGACGCAGTGGGAAACATGTCCTTTGGAATTTTGCACGTGTAACCGGTTCAAGCTGTGTCAGTCGAACATCCTGGAGTGGCACTATGTTTTGGAGGGCCCAAAGGACTGGGGTTCCCCATGGAAACCTCAGCAGCCTGGACACAGGTTTGGCAAGTTTCCAGGGGAGGTCGAGATTCCCATCCATTTACGGTTTGGAGTTAGAAATCAACCAGCAATCTGCGGTTTGGGTTTTGGACAATGTTGCACTGATTCAGGAGACACCTTACGAGGGTGGATGGTCATGGACCTGGATGCCTCAAACCGGTGACTGCTTAGACTGTTTAGACTGCTTAGAACCAGGAACTCTTTTGTGATATCAGTTGATGTGATGTGATATGATATGATATGATGATATGATATGATGATATGATGTGATGTGATATGATGATATGATGATATGATGATATGATAGATATGTTTGAATGCTGTGTGTTGTCCGATGAGAACTCTGAGGTACTGGGGCAGACTGAGATTTCCCAAGGACTATCCCTTCAGACCGCCATCCATTTTGATGGTGGAACTCCTCAGTGGGGGCGTTGGCCAAGGATTCCAAATCCCCATTTGATCCCCTACCATTTCTAAAGGCGCCATGAAACAAATGCATTATACATGATGAAACGGTTCGGTTCTGCGGTTCTCGGTTCATTTTTGAAACGGTTCCACGGGTTCCAATTGTTTTATTTTTGCGGTTCAGTTCGGTTCAGTTTTAAATGTAACTTTTCATTTATTTGGGGTTGATATGTTTAGAATTTTAGAACATTTTAGAACTATACCATTGTAAACTTCTCTGGGGTTTCGCGGTGGTGACCACTCCGCCTTGATGTGGTGATCAAAATTGGTAGTGACCCTTCTTGGTAGCCTTGGTGGTGACCCCCGTCCTGATAACAAAATCTCTCTAAAATCATTTCAAAATTTCGTGAAGTATTTTCACTTCGGCAATCCAATCAATTCCCAAAGCTTCAGGATGGGTCTCTATGGTTTCCTCAAATTGAATCCACGGCGAAAATGGCCGCGAGGTCACGCCCAATGGCCGCTTTGAAACCAACACCCGGCTGTGTTTGTCGATGCCTGGTGGCTGAGAGAAGGGATTCGCTGGTCATGGGATCTTACAGCAGGTGCCATTTCTTTGGTATGTCATTGGTATGTGAGAACAATTATCTCCCAATCCCAATTTTGGTGTGATTTTTTTTGGTGTTTCAACATCCCCAAAACCTTGACCAGAGCGTTTTGGCTCCTCACCGTAAAAACCATGGCATCGCAACGACGTCTGCTGCCCCTGCTGCTGGCTGCGGCCATCTGTGCGCCCGCCTTCGTTGGAACTCGTGGGACTGCGCCCACGACGCCGAGCCGCATCGCCAGGAGGGCGGAGAACTTCATCCCATTGGATGCCATTGAACCAGCGGTGACTTCATATGTCACTTGGCAATACTTGGGCCACATGTTTTGGAAATCTTGGGAGTTTCAAAATGTTGAGATGATAACTATTCCCAAAGATCAACCTTTGCCCGACAGATAAATGTTAAAATGTTTATTTTCCGAAGATTTTCCAGGTGAACATCTGGACCCCACTCTTCAAATCGGCGCAAGAGAGTGGTTTAGCTCCAGAGTTCCTGATCCATTGGGGCCATGCAGGGGCCATGGCCACCGTGCTGCTGGCCATGGGTGGCTACGGCACCTTCCTGGGATGGTCCACCCGGCTGGGCAACGGCAGCGCGGTGTATCCGCTGAGTTTGGGACAGACCGCGGCGGCGCTGCATCCGCAACTCATGGGGCTGGCGCTGTTTCTGTTCTTCCTGGGAGGGCAAGGAGGTGGGAGATCAAGTTAGATAATGTTAGATAAACATAGATCAACTATATCGGATATGAGTGGGGACAGTGGGGATGGGATGATTTTGGGTTAAAAAAAATGATTCTGGTGGAAATGTGAGTTGAAATGCAAGGAGAAAGTGGCGGTCGCAGTTGGATCTAGGTGTGAAAAGATAGGCTACACATCCGACCCGGCCAGGCCTGGTGCTTTTGGCCACACAGGGGCAACCCATTTTGCAATCCGCCCATTCCTCCACTGCAGTGATTGGCTTGGGACTCATGGCTGTTCAGGTGGGAGTCAACGAGTGAAAAGTTACTGTTGGGATGTGGGTCCTGGAACGCCTTCCCAAACGAGTCATGTTTCTTTGCCTGTGGGTCCTGGAACGCCTTCCCAAAAGAGTCATGTTTCTTTGCCTTTTTAGATTTTTGGATGCAGTTTTATCATGGTTTTATCATGGTTTTATGTATTCTTTGATCCAACAAAACATGACAAGATTGACAGCCTGGCAGTGTCCACCAGAGGCCGCCTTGGGTGTGACCATGGGTGACTCCTCTGAGAAACGAACCATCCATGCAGTGCTGGGCACTTCGGTGATGTTGGTCTTGTTGCTCCATCTCTTCTATGGCCTCAATCTGGGCTTCAGCATTTGATGCGCCACCCAGGATGTGACTCATGTTGAGATCTAATATACCTTCATGATGCGGAAAAAACAATGAAAATCCTGGATGTCCCAAGATGTTTTGATGACAACTTTTGAATTTGTAATCATCCAAATTGACAACCAGTTTGGAGTTGAGTAAGAAACAACTGCGGTTAAGCCATTTTCGCAGTACTTGGGACTTGGGACATCGAATTCTTTGTGTTCTTTGGCCTCCTTGTGGAGTGCTGTTTCCTCGACGGTACACGACTTTTCAGCTGACCGGTGCAATGCCTAGCAGCTCACCTCGCTTCTGACTTCGGAAGAAAAAAAAACTGCGAAATCCATCACTTTACATCGACGATTTGGGAAAAATCCATGAATATATATATAGATATATATATATATATAGTACTTATAGTATGAATATAGATATGTATATCCAATTTTCACAGCAAATTACCCAATGGCATCACCTGGCATGACGCCCCGAGGTCGGATTATCATCCAGAGACTTGGCAGCCGGCCTGGTCGGTGGCCACGGTCTTGAAAGGATTGCTGTCCTTCATGTGCGAGGCGCAACTTGTTACGGTGGAGATATGGGCAAGGGGCAAAACAACATGGAGATTTGTCCAATTTGAAAGATACCATAATTACTATATAGATTTATATTGATATATATATACACTATCTCCAAAACAACATCGAACTTAGTGATATGGAACTTAGTTGTGGTGACATATCGCTTTTGACATATCATTGACAAGAAATCAGTGATGTTTGTCCAATTTGAAAGAACTGTGTAGATGTTTGTCTTTGTCAAAAGTGATATGGAACTGAGTTGTGATGAAAGTTGTACATCAATCTGAGATGCCGGCACACTGATCATGGATTGAAAAAGGTAGTGAATACGCAGACCCTGCACCATATGTCCATTGATTTTTGTAGATCCAGAGATCATGGTGGATTTTACATGTCCACGTTTGAAAGTCTATCAGAGTTATGGTATCACCAACAAGAACAGATTAATATCATCCACAAAAACGTCCCTAATTATCAGAGTTTTGTCATGAATGATATCATGATGACACATCATGAATCACCATCATATCCAACTACCTATCCCAATATCCAAGATTTTTTCTACATACTGAAGGGATATTTTACTCATTTATGGGAAGAAAAAACCCATTCTAATCAATAATCTATAGCCACATGATATCCAGGAGACCCCTACGGCTGGCGCCATCCATCCGCCTCCGCCCAGTGAAGTGAGGCGTGGGATATGTCATTTGATGTATAGGTCAATACTGGAAATGATGGGATATATGATGGGATATATGTTGGGATATATGATGGGATATATGTTGGGATATATGATGGGATATATGTTGGGATATATGATGGGATATATGTTGGGATATATGTTGGGATATAATGGAATATATTTGGAATATAGTGGGATATCATGTGACCAAAAATGGTGATGCTTGCACATAAATGCTGATGATTGGAGAACATATGTGGTATAAATTGCGGAAATCCAGAATTTGAAGATGTTTCGGAAATTTAAATTTGGTGGTGAACTGCCGGGGTTTGTCCCAAAGTCAAACCAACAGACGCTGCAATCCGAAATGGAACAGAAATGTGCCTCATGGAATTCTCTTCGTGGTACACAGGGATCCCAATTCATAGATTCAGATCCAATCCACCGTCGTTTCTAAGATCTTCGGCGCCGCCAGGATCGATCTGGCCACCAAGTCCATCGCATGGAATCAGGCGCCGGATGTGTGTACCAAGAAATGCTACACCTGGGAGTTTTTGGCGAAACCTCTGGTGGGGGACAGGAATTTTGACCCGGATTACTGTGGAACAGAAGCGCGACGGCGAGGCGCAAGCTGAGTTCAAGCGAGTCTTTCCCACGGTGCCACCAGCATGTTTGCGGTGTTCTCCCTGGTCGCAAGTGGGATGCAACAGGGGTTGACATGACATGTTCACTCGATGCCTTACTGATCCTTGAATCCTTCATGGCATGGGTGATAAAATCCGATAAACTCCGTTTCCCCATCTGAATGACCACAAGTTTGGGATAAGCCCCAGATTTTGGACAAACTCAGTTTCTGTCCACCTGGCAGTTTGATGAGATCGTTGCGCAGTCTCAAGCATGGCCCTCAGCTGGGGGGATGGTTTTACACTTGTTGTGAGTTGATTCTAGCGGAAAGTGTCAGTGATCTCGAATGAGTTATAATAGTTATAACATGTAAAAAAACTTGGTGCAAACACAAACAGTCTTTATTTTGTTCCATCTATAAGTCCCCCCATCACAGCATCACAGGTGGACGTGGCGCCGAAGGTGATCTCAGAGGGATACCAAGCCGTGCAGGTCGCCAAAAATAGCTCTGTTGATGCCTTTAGAACGATTCTTGGGATGTGGGGTTTATGGGGTTTATACTAGCTTATGTACTGGCTGATTGGGGATGATTATGACCTGAGAATAAAAAAATCTTTAGCAACCAGTATAATGGAAGGGGATGGGGGTATTCTTCATGGCTCACATGGGAATCTGAGAAAATGATGAAACATGAAGAAAAACATTGGAAAGCAGATTCTTCATCCCCACATGAGAAAGAAACAGATCAATAATTTTCGGAAAAAGATGGACAAAGTCTTAGAACGTGTCGAAGTTTCACCAAAAAAAAGGGAAACACAACTGAAGCGATCGTCAAATCGGCCAGGTCGCAGCCGCACCGACTCCAGAGGACTTAGATCGTTTACACCAATTGAAAATATCTTCCCCATCTCTTGGGGTTTCTCCAAAATTGATATCTCTAAAAGCCACTGATTGGGTGATCAATGAGATGGGGAAGATGTTTTCAAACCCGGGTGGTCACTGAAACTGAAGCAACTCACTAGTCACCGTGAGTTCCAATTGCAAAAGGTCCTTGGATAAACTGGTTTCTGTTGCAGAAATCACCCTAGCATATCAGATTGTAAGTTCCAACTTTGCACCCTTCATCTACTTAGTAGGTACATTGAATTGTCGCTCCAATTCCAACAGATTCAAGAACTGTTTCAGATAGATCAGATCCCAATTGGTTCCCGCAGCCCTGCAGCTCAATTAGTTCGGCGCCATGGAAGTGAGCCGCAACCGCAGCGGCTTAGCAGAACCGGCCACGATGTCTTTGGGATTGGTTTACCAATGAAGCCATGGGATCTTTCCATCAAAATCAGAGAATCCCATGATAATCCCATGATATTCCGCATCAAAATCGGCAAAATCCCCAAAAATCGACTCTGGAAATCTGGATGTTTCACTCGCGGTTTTTTCTCCAAAAAGATGATCGGATTTCCAACCACTGGCACCACGAAACATCCAACAGCTTCACCCAAGGCTGGCGTCCTCCTGTCCCGCGCCGAGACCGATACAGCTGTCATCAAAGCAAGATGTGCTTCTCCGAAGTCAAGAAATTCAAATAGCCAGTTTCAATTTTGAACCACTACTTTACAATGACTCATTGGTACTTATTGAAGATTATATGAAAACATGTATGATATATAAAAATTACATACAAAATATATGAATCATATTATATGAACATTGATATCCCGGATATCCCATTCAGATTCCATCTTCTCAAATGGAGATTTTCGAGGCCAATGCGACGACCTTCAGCTTTGGTCCTTGGGTCACCTGTCACTGCGCCCATGGTGTGGTGGAAGAGCCTGAAGTACGGATCCACGCTGATGAGGTGCTGCCATAGATGGGATGGGTGATACCGGTATGTTGATGTTGGGATCTGTCAAACCACTGGAAAAATATGGAAAAATCTTACAAAAATGCTGAGGATAGCCATTTTTGGAGCCGGTAAATGCTGGTGTTTGCTTTGGACAGGGCCAGACTTGGTCCAGACTTTGTGGAGGTTTTCCAAACCAACATGGCTATGGATCAAGAAAGCCCCAAACAGAAGCCATCTGTGATGATAGCCATCCGATGTTCCCAGATTTCGGTCGGAATGCCAACTTTTAAGGGCAAATCGGCAAATGGTGATTTTGTTTTCCTCTTTTTGTTTCCACATCTGTGCAGTTATAAACTGATATGTCAATGTTGAGGATTTGATGCAGTTATAAACCTTGATGATATTGATAAACAAGGATTTTTACATTTTTACATATATGGAGTTTAATGCATAAACTGATGTGCCAATTTTGAGGATTTTTCATTGTGAATTTCATTGTGATGTCTGTGTCTGCTGTGTCTGTGTCATCCCAATCTCCACCATTCCCAGGAGATCCGCCGGGCTCCACCACAGACCAAGCTGCGTCAAACGACGGGTCCGGCTGAAAAAAAATACCTGGGATTCCAGATGCATTTCAGATGTTGGATCTAAGATGTTGCAATCTTCCTGGAGATTGTAACTTCCAAGTTGGATTTAAGATGTTGTAAGATGTTGTAAGATGTAAGCCATCTCAGTCAATCTCAGTGGGATTTGTTTTTCATCTGGCCATGGTTGCAGCGGATGATTCAACAGCTTCTCCAGGTCTGAAGACCGAGACGGACAGGCGCGGCGAAATTGGGCTTTGCCTGAAAAGTGTGTAGCCATACATCCATTCGTTAGTCATCATCTTCGTTCATGTTCCCTATTGAGATAGCCATTTGGGGATAGACCACATTGACAAAGCCAAATAATACAAATAATGTTGAAATTGTGGCTTTTTCAGAACTGGGATCCATGTCTTAACCATGCCATCTGATTGGGCGAAAGAAAAATCCACGATCCAAGCTGCGTCCTTCGTGTCAATGCGTCAGGTTTCCGAGCGAGTTCAAGAAACCGCTACTACAGGCCCAATTTGTTGTTTACCTATACGGCTTCAGAGTGTCAAAGATCATCCCATGTCACAAGGTGAAACACCATGTTTTGCGTTGGAGGGCCACCGTCTCAAGTCCTTCCCCCATTGTGTTCGTCCATAGGGTATCCCTACCCAAGCAATTCAATAGGGAAAGTTTGATCAGAAACCATTGAATTTACAGTCAACCTCCCATTTCTGCACTCAAAATGCAATTTGCTCTTCGCTCAGCTCCCTGAAGCGGCTATTCCAGAGCGAGAGGTGCGCACCGACAAAGATGGAGATAGTGAAATGCCCCCTTGTAATCCAAGCCCATGGTTATGGGATGTTATGGGCGATGTTCTTTTTGAAACTGGGATACCATGAGCATCGTTAGGGTTATACCTGAGGGTAACCAATGGATAACAGAGATCCCCAAATAGTTGAAGCGGGAATCTTTGAGCCTATTGCATTGGCAATGTTGTGCTCGTCCAGCAGTACGCAAAATTGATGTACAGGAAAATGCAGAGGTGACTCCTCAGGGTACCATGGTTCCATTGGATAGTGGCAGAGAGCTTTGTCAGGACCGCAAAAATGGACGGGAGACGTTGAGCTGTGGACTTAATTTTACAGGGACGACGGAGCGGACTAGCGCGGGACAAATCCCAATAGATTCGAACTGGTTTGGAGTTTGGAATCCTTGTTGTTCATGTATTTCCCAAAGTTTGACATTTAGACCCATATCCATATATATATATCAATATATGCATCAATCCCAAATAGCTTGTCATTCTCCCAGCATAGATTCTTCCATTTTCCACCCATTCCTGGGACCGAGGCAAGGCAACCTCCAGTGCTTTGAAGCGGGTCCAGCTGCCAGCAGGGCCCTGAGATCGACAAATAGCTATTGAAGCCATGGCCATAGAAAGTTCGTTTATTTACCCATTAAAAATGGTGATTTTCCATAGCAAACTGTTAGTTTACCAGAGGGTAAAACAAAGGTGCTCATGATCTTATTATCGACCAAAAATCATCCAAAACCAATGAAGATTCTGTGAATTCTGTCCATCAACCATCACCCAATCATCAGCCAATTCCAGCCCATTCCAAGCACCAGGCTCCGGTACCGACTTCTGCAGCGCCATCCCGCTGGAAGAAGGCGCAAAAAAGATGGGAGTTGAGCAGTTCAGCATTTTGTTGATTGAACTATGAGAGAGATCCATAAAGTTTACAAGAAATTTCATAAGTTGTAGATCCATCAACAGTTTGTGGAAAAATTGGAAAGTCATAGGAATTCAGCAAAAAGACCCTCCACTTTTCGGTTCTCAGGTCGTGACTGCCGCTCTGCTGTTTGTAGTCCCTTGGCGAACGTTGCAAGGTGGGATGGTGCCACCAAGTTATGGTCGCCATGGAATATCCATGGAATATGATGACTTGATGACCCTTATGAATCATCTGCTATGAGACAGACCGTCAGACCGATAGTTTTGAGATTGTTTGCAGAAACTTGCCCAACGATCCAAGAAAAACAAGGGATTTTCCGGAACTAGGAGGCTGCAAGCAGTAGTTTGTAACCCAAATTGCCACGGCTGAGGTGGTGAGTGGTCTCGTGCTCCTTGCAGCAGCGTATCCGGTGGCAGAACATCTGTCGGATGAGTTCAAGGCCGGGCCCGGCTTGAAATGTGGTCGTTTAACGAGGGCTGGTTTCAACCGTTGAAACCGTTGAAACCATCCGTAAATTGGGGTAAGTTGAATCCAAACCCATAGTTGGGATTTTGCTGGGAAAAACATGGTAAAATCATCTATTATAAATGTTGAGATGTTGATTTCTTGATGTACCTGATGTTGCTGTTTTCCTTCCGATCGCCTTCCAGATGGACATCACATGTGTTAAACTGTTTGGAACTGGTGGTCCCCAAGTCTTGCCCACCAGCAAGATCCTATTCCTATGGCTGTTGGTTGTTGCACCAATCACGCTCATCGTTGATGTTTACCAGTGGAGGAAGCAGTCAGAAAGGTTGCCATCATGGGACCCCCTGGGATACTGAAGCTGAGCCACGGCACAGGAGTACAGCTGCAGAATCAGCGACCCGGCCATCTACAGCGCGTCCGTCGGGGGCCTCGGAGCAACTTGGAGGTCACAGCGAACGGAAGACCGTGAAATGCGACCTGTCAGGAGATCCCCTACTTCCAATACAGTTTGCCTGGGCCTTGGAAGATTTGGAAGCTTGATGAAAACTCAGCACTCAGCACCGGAGCTTTTCGAGGACTCCCGGTGTCTCCTGTTGGGTCGAACTGGAGATCTCCAAGCCGTGCCAAGCCACGGCCTTGGAAATCTGACAAAGCCATATAAAGTCCAGTTCCATCAGGAGTTGTTATCTGAGTTGGGGAATTCCATGTAGATTCTACGAGGACTTTGGGGGTATTGTGGGATTCACCCCGAACCCAGGAATCTGGCTGCGAGCCGGCCCTTCAACACGCAGGAGATGCTGAGAGTCTTTTTTCGAAGCTCCTGCGTCACTTGTGTCACTTGTCAGGATGGACAGTGGTGACATTTGAGAATCCAAAGGACAGCTGCCACCGGAAAATCAGCACTCTTGGCAGTATGATGACCTTGGCATCCATGTTACTGATATGTGCTGATTAGATTATGATTACCCATATCTCCACACTGGCCGCCTTGAATCCACAACGCAGGAGTTTCTCAGTCCAATCAGAAAAACCTGCGCCGCTCAAGTCTTTATCTCAGTGCATCGCAAGGATTTTGCGAAAGCTGTTCCGATACGTTTTGCTGTCATGACTCAGGGGAAGTTCTTCTTCATTGAACTTTCGGTCTTTATGCGCTTGAGATCTGACAATTATGTTTTGACCACAAGCTTCAAGTTTCCTTCAACTCAATTTTTGACCAGTGTGTGCAGTACTTCTAGTTACTTGTACTGCAATCCTTTGAAGCCCTAGCGTGTCCAATTATCTACCTATTGTACTACTGTAGATATCATTACCATATTCCATTTAGCCAAATTCATATTCATTCAATTTCATTCATATTCACCCAATATTTTCCTATTTTCCAGGCATTCCAGGCATTCCAGGCTCACCAGGACAAGTTCTCACCATGTCGTTCTCCCTTTGGGCCCTTGGGGCCGTTTGGACCGCCGTTGCGGAGCCCTCCGCGTCGGCCAACCGGTCCCACTTCTTGGGCCGCGAGCGTTCCGCCGTGGAGGTCTCGGCTGGGGGGGCGAAGTGCGGTCCGTTGGACCTCCCGCAGAATGCCAACTGTGACTGGGATCAAAATCCTCGAAATTTTGATTCAATTGATTCAACTGATTCAATTGATTCATGATTTATCTTATCTAATATACATAATATAACCTATTATGTCTATTATATATATACCACATACTTGAGAGATTTTTGTTTGAAGATCTTGGGATTGAGAATGTTGTTTTAAATGGGGGGATGATACCATGGGACAGAATAGGGGGCTACCCCCAATGGCAATCAAATACTGCGGAAAATGCTGTAGAGTTTTGGGCTACGGTTTGAAAAGAAAATATAGATGTTCCATAAGAGAAATGGGTTTCAAGTTTCAACTGGATTGTTTTCTGTTCAAGAATCTATATGGGAAGATGATCCCCAAATTGGCCCACCTTTTGACATGTTGACATGCAGAAACCGAGGTAAGGAGGTGGTGGAATGGGCCGCTTCCGGTGGCAAAAATGACCCCAGTGCTGGCAGTTGGTATTACAACATGCCCAGCATTGCCGGTGTCAAGTACGGCGAAGCCTCCGTGGCAGATTTCCAACGGCTCTACTACTGCGCCCCTCCGGGGAAGGACAAATTTTGCGGCGTGCCACCGTGCACCGGTTGCAGCCGGGAGCCCTGTAACGATTGCTTCGCAGGGCATCAGATGTATGCCTCATTGAGGCCTGGCTGCGATGGCAACAACCGAGGACTTGGATGTGTGCCACCCAAGTCGGCCATGGGAGACTTGGCGCTGGTGGTTCAACGGTTCAACTTCATGGGAAATCCATATTTTCCTGTGTCCAAGAGGAGTGGATGCAACCAGTAGTGGATGCTACACCTTTTTCGGCTTATCGACAGAGCACAATGAAGCTTCGTCAATAGGGGGCCAATACTAACTAGACGACGGATGGCCCGAGAGCGTAGAGGAGCAGGGTCTTCTCTTCTTAGTATGGAGACACCATATTACAAACAATATATTAAAGATGTGTTATAGGCAGTCGAGAAGACGAGTATCAAGACAAAATAGCAGAAGTGCAAGACAAGAGTTTGCATCGCAAACACTTTTACACACAGAAACTTTTACACACAGACGCTTTTACACACAAAAGCTTTTACACACAGAAGCTTTTACACACAGAAGCTTTTACACACAAAGGCTTTCGCACACAAAAGCTTTTACAGACACTTTCACACACAGACCCTTTTACACACAGACGCTTGTACACACAAAAGCTTTTACACACAGAAGCTTTTACACACAGACGCTTTTACACAAAGCTTTTACCCACAGAAGCTTTTACAGACAGAAGCTTTTACACACATACGCTTTTACACAGATGCTTTTACACACAGACACTTTTACACACAGACGCTTTTACACACAGACGCTTTTACACACAGACACTTTTAACAAAGACCCTTTTACACACAGGAGCTTTTACACACAGAAACCCTTTGACACACAGAAGCTGCGACACACGGACCCCATTTACACACAGACCCTCTTACACACAAACGCTTACACTCTTGCACTCACACCCTTTTACATCCAACCCCAGTTAAATCGCAATTTTACCTCGGTTTTTGCACATCGAGCATCGTTTCGTGCGAAAGGGTTGCTCCGGCACAAGTAAAATCGCAATTTTACCTCAGTTTTTGCACATCGACCCTCATTTCGTGCGAAAGGGTTGCTCCGGGACAAGTCCGGCACAAGTAAATTCGCAATTTTTCCTCAGTTTTTGACGATCGACCATCATTTCGTGCGAAAGGGTTGCTCCAGCACAAGTAAAATCGCAATTTTACCACAGTTTTTGCGCATCGACCCTCATTTCGTGCGAAAGGGTTGCTCCGGGACAAGTAAAATCGCAATTTTACCACAGTTTTTGACGATCGACCCTCATTTCGTGCGAAAGGGTTGCTCCAGCACAAGTAAATTCGCAATTTTACTACAGTTTTTGACGATCGACCCTCATTTCGTGCGAAAGGGTTGCTCCGGGACAAGTAAAATCGCAATTTTACCACAGTTTTTGACGATCGACCCTCATTTCGTGCGAAAGGGTTGCTCCGGCACAAGTAAATTCGCAATTTTACTACAGTTTTTGACGATCGACCCTCATTTCGTGCGAAAGGGTTGCTCCAGCACAAGTAAAATCGCAATTTTACCACAGTTTTTGCGCATCGACCCTCATTTCGTGCGAAAGGGTTGACGTTTCGTGACTCCCCGCCGGCACCACCCTCGGCCTAAAGAGAGAAAGATAAAGAAGGCGAGAAAGAGAAAAGGGAAAGAGAAAGGAGAGAGAGAGAGAGAAAGGAGAGAGGAAAGAGGAGAGGGAGAGAGAGAGAAGATGTGAGTATGTGAAGATGTGAGTGCGAGAGAGAGAAAGAGAAGATGTGAGTATGTGAAGATGAGCAGATGTGAAGATGAGCAGATGTGAAGATGAGCAGATGTAAAGATGAGAAGATGTGAAGATGAGCAGATGTGAAGATGAGAAGATGTGATGATGAGAAGATGTGAAGATGAGCAGATGTGAAGATGAGAAGATGTGAAGATGAGCAGATGTGAAGATGAGCAGATGTGAAGATGAGCAGATGTGAAGATGAGA
>Ga0126342_10006950_pt1:0-17500 | contig 20160 bp, 20 predicted proteins | sample Cyp1metagenome_FD_92528 | JGI IMG/M metagenome (GOLD analysis project Ga0126342, IMG submission 92528) | Coral microbial communities from Lord Howe Island, Old Settlement Bay, Australia - Cyphastrea 1 metagenome | ecosystem: Host-associated > Invertebrates > Cnidaria > Coral ...
CATCATGTGCTACAATGATTGTATACCTATGGCATTAAAAAATAATCTATCTATCTATCTATCTATCCATCCATCTATCTATCTACCTATCTATCTATCTATCTATCTATATATATATATATATATATAACATGAAATTTGACCATGGCGCATACAGTGGCCCATGGCATCAACGTGCCTCCAAACTTTGCGATCGATGCAGGAAGTGTGCAAAGAGCGGTCCAGTGAAGGTCCTGCAGCCAGTTTGCAAGTTAGACCTCTAGAATGGTGTGTTATAAGCTGTTGGCAACTCATTCACTATTGAGTGTTTGCTTTCAAGGTTAACTTCTCAAGAACCCCGATATCTAAGGCACCCTTTGAGCTTGACCTGACCTCTACGCCAGTTGAGTCGTCGATCCCAGAGGCTGTGCTGCACCGAGTCTCAGGAAAGCAAGCCCCCCCAGCACCCCACAAGCAACGCTTGTTGGTTGCAGCTGCTAAGGAGGCCAAAGCTGAGGCCAAAGGAAAGGCAGACCCTAAAGAGGCGAAAAAACCCAAAGCAAAGGCTAAGGGGAAGGCCAAGTGTAAGGCTAAGAGTAAAAAAGAGGCAAAACCTGAAACTAGCCCTGACACTCCTGGATCTACCGATGCTGTTGCAGAGCCGCCCCAGCCAAAAGAGAAGACCTCCTATATGTTGGCAAAGGAAAAGTTCGTGGACAAGTTTCTAGGCAAATATGTTGGTTCAAAATGTCTTCAACTAATACAAGTCTTTTTTCGATAGCCTTTTCATCTTCATAAACCAGCTTAGACCTGTTAGCCCTTGAGTTGAGTTTCATGCTACCAATCCAAGCATGAGGCTGAAGGAGCAAGGCGTTCCCCACAAAGAACGTGAGCAAAGGCTAGGCGATCTCACAAGCAAAGGTTTCGATTTCAGCACTTGAACTTTTTTGATGGCCCACTGGGACAATGAAAATCTTCACCCAACTAGGACATGTCATGTTACCATATATCCCAACCCGCAGGTGGAAAGGCAGCGAAGAACGTGCGGAGATTGTCAATGGCCTGTCTGCTTCTGAACAGAAGCGTCGACGTTACTCTTAGTTTGCTTTCCGTGTGCACCATATATATGGGCTTTGAAATTCCAAATGCTTACAAATGTTGGTTTTCCAGCGTGGAAGCTATGATGTAGATACTTGCTATGGCCGTCTGCGCCCACACGAAAGAGTGTATGTGCGCGCCATATCCTTCTTTGGGGTATATCTGCGAAGCAGACTGGTTTGGAACCAATCAACTCTTGACTATCACATGAGTTTGGGATGACGATGTGTTCGAAACAAGACTGCAACTTGTGCCGCCTGTCCTCCATACATCCTCCCAATGCAATGCAACCAGCGCAGTGCAGATTTTGGACTGAACCGTGCAATGCCCGATCCTTGGTTCAAGCCGAGAGGGAAAGAAAAACTTTTTGACCTGATGTGATTCTAAGTTGGCATTCTAGACCAGTGGTACCAAGCTATCTTCAGGCATTACAAGTGCCCATGAAATAGATACACAAAACTGCCCAGCTTTAGAAGGTGAAGCCATGCGATACTCTCAGCTTGCAGTCCTCTTGACATGCCTCATCAAGAGCTACTCATCTCCACTATGATTACAACAAATTTGAACTCCCCAAACAACAATGGTATGTCAAATCTCTCGCTTTAAAAGTTGTCATTACAAAAAGGTGGAATCATTTATATCCTATAATAATATACTATATATATATATATTCGGCTCTCTTTGACTCTTCCTCTCGATCTTTCTCTCTATCTCTATTTCTGTATTTGGGTCCCGTGGGATGCCATTGCGAAGCTTGTGTCTGAGGCCTTGGTGAAGTCGACGATTTGCAAGCTGCTCATTTTCTAGAATGCTTCGCAGGCATTGGTCGTCGGGGTTATCAAAGCAACCTATTGGTTTTACTGGGTGAACCTTGGGCCCTTGATGGTCGTTGTCTATCAACATTTTTTGCACAGGCATTTTTATGCTGCAGACAACACATACGAGTCACAGCGCATGTTTTGCCAACAGAGAAATACATGTATGATAAAGATGGGTAGTAACAGGTACATCCATGTCCAAAATAAGTATATATATATTTATATGTCAAGCTTTGCATGTGCATACATACATGCGCTCAGTCTCATTGCATGCCTGGCCACGTGCAGCGCATGCAGGCGACCATGTACTCCACAGTGGCGTCCAGCTGGAAGGGATGAAATCGAGAGCTTTGGACGTACCATGTCTCCCATTATAATTGGTTTATTAGGAAACTAATTCATTTGGGCCAATTGGTGAAGATTCCACTGAGTCCAAGTGTTCCTTTTCCCTTTCCGTTGGGCATTTATTTGAGGTAAGCTACTCGCGGAAAATGGACCTGACTACGCAGTTTGGGTTTATCCTCGCTGTGAACTATGCAACTCGCTGCAGATTATAGCTGTTTGGGAGTCAATTGGGCCCTTTGAAAACACAAGAAACCCATGGATCCCCATAAATATTTGGCGAGTGAGAAGATCCCAATAGTCCTTGGAGTTTGCTGCCCTGTTTGCTGGTGAAGCATTGGTGGTTGCTTGACAATTTTAGTTACTTGATCCTTTACTGCAGTGGCGGTGTAAGGTGAGACACCTCATTCGTGGAGGTGTTGCATGGTTCGCTATGCCATGCAACTCCTGGGTTTTCATGCCACTTGACTCGATATCACCCCTGCATGTTGTTTCTGGGAAGGCGTGGAACACATCTGTATTTATATTTATATACATAATGCATCATACAATGTATGGTACGTGTTGCGATGAAGACCAAACAATGTTTTGAAAAGCAAACTCTCGAAAAAAAAACACATTCCAGCACTTTTGATTAAGATGTAGCCAACACCGATCCCCAGACTTGATCTTCACAGCCATGAATCACTCTGCGCCAAAGTGGCTCTGCGCCGAGGTCGAGGGGATCGACGAAAAGGTGCTTGCTGAGGGTAAAGGGTGCCACGCACCTGAAGTCTACAGCACTGGGCAACCGCTTGGCCCGCCGTCTTTGTTACCTGCTAGGTTCTCAGCGCGAATGCTTCAAAAATGATGAAGTAGTTAAAGAAAAATCCAAAACATTCTGTGACCTTTTTTGGTGAGGCTGGAGCTTTGCCACAAATTGGGCATCTTTTGGGTTATCGAACAGCCGACTACTAGCCTCCTGTTCTTTTACCGTCCACTGCGGCGACTCATGAAACGTCACGGTGCCAAACGTGTTGGGTGTTCTCTTGGAGCATTGAATGCCAACACAACCAAACCAGTTGCATAACTGCAAATCAGTTTTTCACAAGAAAGAAATGTTGAACACATTCTTGTGGATAAATGTCGGTTTACTTTGTTGCATCTTAGGTTTTCTTGTGGGGAACAGTGCCATTTCTGGGTGCCTTCAACATCCGGCCCACTGCGTTGAGAAGGCATCTGGTTTTTATTTCCCGAACCATTGCGCCCAAGTTGCTGGATCGCTTCAGCTGCCACAGGCACCAGCTCCAGAAGATTCGCAACTTCCTCAAGCTGAACACCACCCACATCTATCAGGACAAAAGAGGTCGCACCCGTTGCGCCCGGGCCCCACACGGGGTTGGGCGTGAATCCGATCCCAACAACATATCGAAACGTTTTTGGTTTAGTTTGGGAACTATTATTGGTGGAACCCCCCTTATATGAAAGTCTTGAACACAACCATGATGACAAGAGTGAATGGGAAACAACTCCAACCAGCTCATCGGATAATTATTTCACAATTTTGACTCATGTCCCGTCAGGTTTTAAACTGCCAGCTACCACCCCGATCCATAAACTATATCAGTGGGAACAATATCACAAAATTCCCAATTCTTTGAATTTGGTCGTTTTTTTTTAAATGCGCATCACCATGTCATACATATACCCACGAGTTTTGAGAGATAGATAGAAAAACCAGTAGAAACATAAACAAATACACAGATATGTAGGCAAATCGCATATGTATGTTTACATATATATATATTTATACATATGTATATATATATATATACATACACATATGTATATATGTATCAATATATATATGTATATAGATCTATCTATCGATTGATCCCCCCTTTCTTCTTCATTTCACGTATATGTATGATGCATGTCTCCCCCACGGCCAGCACCAAGGCTGGAGGGACTGACTTGAAGGCCACGCAGAGCTATCCTGGACTTATGGGTTTGAAGGTGCCTTTCCCTTATCCGTCTTTTCCGCGGGTGGATTTACACAATCCATGTATATAAAAAGGCAAGTTGCAACTCGATATGCCCGTCTTTTGTAGGCATTGATATCCAGCTATTATGTTTTCAGTGGCCGTAAAATTATATCCCAAGTGTGCCATTCCGATGGGTCCAGGTGGCAGAAGAAGTGAAGCGCCACATGGAGCAACTTCCAGCCCAGCGCCGCCCTACCAATGTGCAGGGGATTTCTTTTGAGGATTATGGGGATGACTCCAGCGATTCTGGTCTGGAATCCATTCTCTAAATCTAACTGGTCGCATGGGCCAAAATGACTAGATATATATGCCTCAATTCGGCTTTGGGATCCTGTGTTGAGGAATGGTGGATCATCAAAACAGATATAGCGATATGTATAAAATGGGAAAACTTTTGAGACCACAAGTTTGCTTGGAGGCGTTTTCAAAATCACCATTCCTGTTTGATGCAGGACGTATATGGCTCCAGATAGCTCCAATTGGGGGCCTAAATTCCACATGCCCTTGGAAGAATGGGGAATATGCTTCAAAGACAAACCTTTGGAGCTTTGAACTGTGCTAAACCGCCGGGAAACTGTGCCAAAACGTGGCAAACCGTGTCACCGTGTGTGTGTGTGTGTCACATCGTGTCACAGTGTGCTGACAGAAATTATCTAAAGTATGATATGTTTGACAAATGTGTCAGACCGTGTCAGACCGTGTCAGACCGTGTCAGCGGCTGTATACGGGACATGAAACCGTGTCAGAGCGTGTCAGCGCGTGTCAGCCCATACCACCCCTGACAATGTCTTGTTTTAGCTGAGTTTGGGTCTGTTGGGGTCACGTGCATCTTAAATGTGGCCAGGTGGCTTGTGTTTCCATTCGTTTTGGAGGAAAATTTTGGGTCTCAAGGTCTGGGTGTAGAACTTTGTTCGCCATGGGGGCTCCTGCTCCTGAACCTTCCAAGGGCAAAGGAAAGCCTTTGTCCAAAGGTGACATGGTTGCTTTGAAAGGAAAACTTGCGGCTTTGAAAGGCAAAGGCAAGTTGGTTGGAAAAATGGGCGGGAAATGTGAAAGTGAGAAGGGCAAGGGTCAAGGTGTTGCTGAAAGTGCTGTGCCCAAAACCAATGGGATGCCAACAGAGATCTCCACTAGCGGGGTGACTGAACTGGTCAAACCTGCAGCCCCTGCAGAAGCTCCTGATTCTCGTATTTGCTAAGGTATATATAGCCTTTGTTTTCAAGTTTTTGGTTCTGCAAATATCTGGGGGTGTTACCATTTCAATTTCTGTTTGCCGTGACTATTTTTTAGGGACCTTCGCGTTGCTTTCTCCGAGGCTGGCTCCACCGCGAAGGTTGACACCGAGGCAGCCAATCAGGTCAACTTGGGGGCCCCTCCAACTATGTTCAGTGGATATGGGGAGGTCACAGAAGAAGATCTTGAACACCCACCTACCAAAGTCTTAGAGGAACATGAGTTGGTTGTGAAGCGTTTTCTGGAGAAGTTGACTCAAAAGGATTTGGTGAGACAAGTTGTTCAAGCTTCCAAGAACCCTTTGTTTGACGACTTCTTGAAGCAGCGTGGCCGATCCCAAAAATTTGGTTTGCAGGGGAATACCATCCAGGATATTTGCGAGTTCGATGTTTGGCTGAAAAAAAAGGCGCTTAGTGATTTGATGCCTTCCATGCCTGGTGCGCCAGCTCCCGAGCCAGCAATGCCCAAGCAACCCGAAGCGCCCAAGCCAGCAACGCCCAAGCAACCCGAAGCTCCCAAGGCAACACCGCCCAAACCAACCCCGCCGTCCGCAGCTCCCAAGTCTTGTGCGAAGCCATCAGCTCCGCCCTCAAAGACCTTACCTCCAGATGCGATCCTTGAACTTTCACCTGAGGAAAAGAAAGCCTATGCAGGTTTCTGGAGCAAGTACAAGCCACCATCCTCAGCTTATTCCCCCACAAGCCCAGCCTCAACACCTGTTGCATCCCCTGCTGAGCCGTCTCCGAAAGCCAGTGCTGGTACCATAGTCACACCGGAATGCAAGAAGCGCTTGGAGTTGACTCCCGAAGGACTGGATGTGTTTCAGCTTCATCCTTTTTTGGTTGTACATTTATATGTATATGCATTTGTTAATGTATATGTCTATATGTGTATGTGTATGCGCATATGTTTTTGGTGTACATGCGTGTAATTTCAAGTATCTCTAAATATGTATGTATATATACATATTTACATACTGTTGCATGTGTGCGCACTTTGCCTAAGCATATATTCGGGATCAGGGCCCATATTTTTTGGCCAGGACATACTGGCGAGAAAACCGAGAGGCAAATCGGTATTGTTTTACAATGTTGTATGCAGCATGTACTTTCTAGTTCCACAACATATGATTGTATACCCAACGAAAACCGGCCAGGCCAAAGATTCTCCGGAAGAGCACTTCCATGATGTCTGACGGAACTGGGGCAGTGCCAATGGACAAGCTGGTCGACGGACAAGGGAAGACCAAACGGGCAAAGAACTTAGATGCGTACACAACCATTTGTTTGGGCACCCATCATCCTGACTAGATCTGGCTAGTTCAAGTTTGATTCACATGAGGTCAAAACTTTGACACAAGAAGATGCTGAGAGAATACAGGCTGGTTCTGTCAACACCGTTATAGTTGGTGCTTTCCAAATGTTCAACAACTTATCTATATTGGCGACATGCAGGCAATGACATGCTTTGAAGACCTCCCAGCAGACGAAAGAAAGAGACAAAGAGAAGCCCTCCGAAGGAAGATGATGGGCCCAGGCAGGTTTTGCAGGGTCATATTTCCCAATAGTTTTTGATTAGCTATCCATCATGTGCAAATACAATACTTTTTCAATCATTCACTTTTAGCATGCATATTTATGTGCATGTCACTGGCACTAGCCACGCAAGGCCTGAAGCCTGGGTTGCTGCAAAAGTTTAACGCAGCGCATACCCCTGACCAGATTCGCTTTTCTCAAAGCGTTCATGCTTGACCCAACCATGAACAGCATAGAGGTGGAGTCCGAGTATGTAGACATGAGTGTGTCTGAAGATCGAAACAATTGGGTTCAGTTGCCGTTGGCTGAAATCCGAAAAAAATACAACACGGATGCCGACAAAGCTTTCATTGACCAGGTGATCGCACAGCAAATCGGCACGAACCACCCACAGGATCCCCATGGTGAATTCCCAGACTGGAAACTCTATTGGATCTTCAAAGAAGGGGCTGAGTCGCATGGCAGCAACAAACATATGAACCACCGTACCGTTGCACGATCCCACGTCCCTGCCAACAAAGCAGCAAATCAGTCCATGGCCGACCACTTTACCACTGTTGCAGCTGGGTTTGGAGGGAAGGGACCGACAATGCCCACCACGGGAAAGGGTGCTGGACCACAGACCAGCAGAAAGGGAAAAGGAAAGGGATCAGGAAAGGCCACCGGGAAGGCCAACAAGGCGGGACACACACATACCATGTGTAGTAGTTATACATGGACCTATCTGACATGTATCAAATGACAACCGTGTCACAAAATAGAATTTTGGACCACCACCCCAAGCCCACCTTCATCTTCCTCATCATCCGCTGACTCATGTAGCAGAATGCAGATCCACCAAGGATAAAACCAATGATCCAATCCTCGGATTGCGGCAGGTCAAAACCCCAGAAGAACTTGAAAAATCACAGTTTGATACCAAGCTGGAAAAGTGCCGTCCTTACCTTCCATCCCCAATCACTGTGAACCTTGAAAGCCTGAAGTGTTTCCAGCCCTATTTTCGAGTTCGAACCCTATATTGGGCACTTTAGGATCAACAAGTTTGGTGCCCGAGCCCGACGAGTTGCTGAAGGGTTGTCTTCAAGTGGCATCAAGCACCAGGAGGCGCCATGTTTAAGATGCAAAAAAACTTTTGCCTTGAAGTTCAAGCCATACGTTACCATTTGAAATAAACCAAGATAAATCGATCGAGGTAGAAACACATCCATTTATATATATATAGATGTACATATTCAAATAGATATAAGCTATACCTATAAGGGCTCATATACTGGATATAAATACATGGCCCGTAAATCATTGTGCGAGGCATCCATTGCGAGCTTGGGTGACATCTACAAGAAGTGCACAGATCTTGTGCAGCAGCCATGTTCCCAGATCCCAGCCGTCATTTTGGGAAGTGCAATCACAGTTCACATATTGAAATCTAGCGGATCGATTTCGGGATTTCAAGGCTTTTTGCATCTTCGGTGATTTCAACTATAGTTCCAATCAATGCAATAACCCAGTACTTCGGGTCCTGTGCCCTTTCGTAGTATATTTTCCTTATCTGAGGGACCGGTCTATATGGGCCAAACGGTCAAACCCAAACATTTATATTTACTTCCCCTTGTTCCCCCCCAACAGTGCTATCTACTCCAAGGGTGACGGATGAGATCTTCAAGGCCACCCCCTTCAACGAGTACAAGGGCATCATTGACAGGGAAGAAACATACTTGGAGGCTTTGGGGGAGCAGTTCGATCTTTTGGGGAGCAATTCGATCTGTTCACATTTTATGGAAACAATTGGGTTCCAACTTCAACCCTTGGATCCTTTCCCATTTTGTGGAAACGATTGGGTTGCAACTTCAGCCCTCGATTTCTTTTAGTTTGTAGAAAATGTGCAATTTGGATTCCTGCAAATTATACGAGTAAGATCATTGATGATATCCCTTTTTTAAAAAATATTGGGACCCCTATATTGGAATTCTGATCTATATGTAAACAAACATACATACTGTATATATAAACATAAAAATAAATCTATAAACATATATATATATATAGATATATATAAACATATATATATAAATATAAACATATATACATATATAAAACAAATAAAAATATATATATATACATATACTTCTTTGCCGCCCATGGCAGGAGGCAATGAAACAAGTCCAGGAATGCGAATCCATCAAAAGCAGCCACGAGCGTCGCCCCGGGCTAAGTACAAATGATGGAGTTTGTACATATATAGTTACCACCACATTTGTTTATTGCCATACAGAATCACATGCGCATATATTTACACACACACGTTCATATACAGATATAAATTTCTTTGAGGCTTATCCCCACAAAATGGACAAGCATTTGTATGGGTTTCCGTTGGCATTGTGGGTATATATTTATAAAGTTTTCAAATGCATCAATGTAATACTTGCTGGCCCCATGCTAACCCATGACACTATATTGAACCATTTTTTGGGGGCTCACATACTTTTATCTTTCCTAATTCTCTCCCAGGTCTTGCAGCCGAGAAGAGGAAAGCCGAAATGAAGGCCAACCCCAAGAGCAAAGCAAAGGCGAAGGCTCGAACGGCAGCAAAGGCGAAAGCTGCAGCAGCTGCAGCAGCTGAGCTGGAAGACGAGGAGCTTCCTGAGGAGTGGCCAGAGACTGAGGATGACGAGGAAATGGAACCCCATGACTCTGACGAAGATGATTCGTAGAAAATGGTTTTAAAAATATGAAGTAGAACACGTTAGCCACAACAGTGTTAGCAATGTGGGACGAAGAGCGTGCACCACATGGACTGTTGCATGATCTGATAAGGGTTGGTGTGCCTGACACACACTGGGGTGACGATCGGATCACGAAACTGGTTGAATGCAATCCTTTCTAGGCAGAAGAAAACAATATATTTCGTTCTTTGCATTTGGGCAATTCTGAACTCAATTTTGAACTTGGCAGGTTGCCACATTTTTTTCAAAAATCCAGATTCGGAGTCACTGTCCTGTGGATAACACGTGTGTATATCCCTTAGGCTGCTGTGCTGTTTGAGAGATGGTTTGCGTGGACCCATGTGTGCCGAAAACGCCAGTTACTGCGCCAAGCCAAGGGTCTCTTGCCAGCGCAATTTCGAGTCATCATCCGGTTGGCATTGACCTGCCCAATCTTTGTCAACCCGTTGCCATCAGTGCTGATCGAAATCCATGTACATATTATGCCCCCAACACGGGGTGGCACCAATGACCCTACCCATGAAGTGGTTAGTGGATTGGTCACTGAATTTCTTGAGATGTTGGGCGACGGTGAGGCCCATTGATCATGGTGGTTTAGCCAAACCAGTACCCCCAAACGTATTTGTGACTGGCCATGTGCAGGTGCAAATGCAAAGACTTCAATCCCTTCTGTGTCGAACCCTCAATGTTTCCAATTACAAATACTGTATTGGTTGGTCAAAGCATCGGTAATATTAGGATATGGATACACTGTAGGTGCAATTATCTCAGCCCGTTCCGAGGTCGATTGGAAAGATTTCCCCATGCAATGGTGCCGCAACTAGTCTCAACATATCCAATTGGTTTCCCTGCACATGTGCCTGTAAGTTTTGGGGGTTCTTGATGCTGGCTTAAAATGATGTCCACATGTACCTGTTCATTCATGGAATTTATCCCTTGTAACTCGAAAATCACCTACATCTTTAAAGGCCAATACGAAGTGATTCAAAACACACGGTTTTATAACTTTGCAATGGAATGGGTGTACAAGCCCCTGCCCAAGCCAAGGCAATCAATCCTTCGTCTTATCGAGTATTTGAAAGGATCGTCCACGAGCTGGGGTTGTGGGAGGGTGCTACACAAGTGGATTCATCAACAACCGTGGCGTGTCTTTGTCGAACGGGGATTTGATTGGTATTGTTTATCAGTAATCAAGGACTAAGTTTGACATGTGGTGACTCAGGTAAAGCTTTGCCAGAAGGATTTGAGTATCTTGTCATACTATATATAATAGGGCATCGAATCTGCACACATTCTTGCCACAACAGGTTTACATATGTTGGATTCTTTCCCGCCAAGGATCGATATCCCTATATTTTATGAGGATGCTCAGGGACAGCAACAACAGAAAAGGGGGAAACATGTGATGCTGCTTCCCCACGAAGTTGTTGGGGCATTCTACAGGTTCGCACCTGTAGACCTAATGACCCGGCTGGTTGGTGGTCCAGGGGTTTCTTGGATTTTAATTATTGCAGTTTATAAATCAGAAACCCTTTTACAAATCAAACAGGATCCTTTCAACCAATCCCTGAATAAGGCTCTTTCGGAGTTTTGGTCGCATGAAACTGGCACTGATTGGTATCGTCGACATCCAGTATTTCAAGCAACGTATTTGCAAATAAATTTATCCGTATGATATCATGTTCTCACTTTGGAATGCCTCAACATATCATTCAGTTGTGGTGATCTGATTGCCCCTAAGGTAAACGACCCTGAGTGGGTAATCCCTTTGAGGCTGTTTGGTGATGGCGCAGAATCTTACAGTGACCTGATTATATTCCAGAAAAAACGTTTATACCTACAGAAATTCTAGTTGCCAGGTTGGTCCAACAACCCACTGATCTGAGGAAAACAAAAATTTGAGATTTTATCCCTGGTCTTGCCTCTTGTCACTGACGCTGCCAGCGCCACCATGGACACACGAATCTTGTGGCATGGCTCAAACTAGTCTAGGTGTGGCATGTTGGGCATCTGAACACCCCAACCCACAAGTATATAAATATAAATATGTATTTATATATATATATATTCATGGAAAGTTCTTCCATAAAATGACAAGATTTGCCCTGCAAGCAACATATGTATATTCGCTGGGACCCACGGATGGTTAAATGGCCGAAAAATCCACCATGCTTACTTTTTGGGATCCGTATTTTGGGAGCTCCCGGCCCAGGCTGTCATGTATGAGTGGGACCTATTGCAATGACGAAGCTCGCCAAAGAATCTTGCAAACGATCAGTTGGAGCTTCAATTGCTTAAGTACCCCTTCTGCACCTTAAAAAAATAATTGGCAGCTTTAGCTGCATATTGGGCTTCAAATCATAGTAGAATATAATGGTTGGAGATTTCGCCCAGGTGATGGCGTTTATCCAGAAACAGACCCTTGGGGTGGTGAATTCAAAGATCGTCGGAGGGCTTCTTTAGCTGGTCAACGTATTGCTGGCCAATACGTTTCTGTTCTGGAAGGAATTCAAGGGGACCAGGATTTCATACGGATTCTCTTCAACCCCTCCCGTTCCATGGAGATATTTATCAATATTTTTTTGCTTATATCAAAACCAATCCCACCTAAAATTGAATCAGCATAAACAATGGTTTCGACACCGCACAGAAGTTGTATTGTTTGCAACCCTCGAATTTCCCTGTTTATGTTCATCATATAAGTATCTACGCCCCTCGAAGAACCAACTTGGAAATAATATCTTTGTAAAACATCTACAGATTAGAGGTTGACCATCCCATCCTCAATTGAGGCTACTTTGCCCGGCAATTCTGTTGCTACTACTGCAGGGCGCGGTCATGGCTGTATGCGAATGAAAGCCCGGGACTTCGGGATTTTCTCTACACAAATTTTGGAACCCAAGCAGCCCACCGAGCCACGTTTCATGATTTGAAGATAGAATTCTTTTGTTCAGGCACTATATCTATTTTTGGATGTTTATGCACAATATTGATCAATGTGTTTTTACAACTTGTTGGGGTGCCCATTGCTAAGGCTGGTCACTGTGGAGGAATGGCTTGATATCAATCCCAATGGCCCACTGACTACAATTTGCGGATGGTCTCCATGGAGAGATTTGGCTTTGTGTAAGTAAAGGCAAGCTTTTTTGTTGTGGGATTACCGTCAAAAAAGTGGGAAACAATAAATCCAACAATCAATGGCTGCTTTATTTCCTGTCCATCCAGATTGTTACATTTTTCTTATGGCTGCAATTTTGCACTTTATTGGGTCAAGAAAATCTCAGGAATCATGCCCGATGTTATGCACATCACCCATTTAGCGCTTCTACCAGACGTGATTACGAGTTTGCTTCTGGACTGGTCCGATGATCGAAAGTTTTGGGGTGCAACATCCCGTGAAGGGAGACTGAACCAGATGTGGCAAAGTTACCGCTCATGGTGTGAAGACCAAGGTTACTTTTTGCGGGATAGGGCATCGCGGAAATTATTTACAAGTCGTGTGCTGCAACCGGATACCACTTCCTATGTTGACATCTCTCAGAAAGTTTTGTCTGCGACTGCTGCACGCTATATGGTTCACTGGATATCTAGCCTCGCATGCCAGTTTGCTGCATGGACTGGAAACAATGATGATTTGAAACCCGGTTGTATTTAAATACAACTTTTTTGTTGCTGGGGAAACATTGCTCCTTCATAACTGCTACAAAAATCCACATCACCTTTTAAGCTGTTCTTTTGGGTTTGCTTGGGCCCTATTCACCTAGGCTTCGAGCCGGCGTTACAAGCGGTCTGGCGGAGATGGAACTGGTTTCGCTAGAGGGTGGCAGAGTTCTGACCTTTCACCAATGGATGCGGCTGGAACAAGGGTACCTAGTGTACAGAGCAGCTTCTACCCAGTTGGGGGCGCTTTCGCTCGAAAGAGGGAAACCCCGATGGAGGCAAAGACCTAAGGGCCATTCCCTTGAACACCAAGTTTATGATTTTCACCTATTGAATCCTCGTTACACAGCCAATTATTTGGACGAAGACTTTGTCAGACGATCCAAACGGATCGCTATTAAAAGTGATGCGAGATTTGTTTCCCAACACGTCATTCAGAGGTATGCTGTAGCAGCGTGCCTAAGATGGACCAAGATGGTACCCGAGTGACAGGTGAAAAAACAATTTTGAAGAGCCGTTGGACAACCTGGACTATGGTTCAAACTGTGGTGGTCGAGTTTTTGGTCATCATGACAGCATTGTCGAATCAGAACTTGTGGTTATATTTTTGAGTTTTTGCTGATGATTTAGACCCCTGTTGTTTGAGAAGCCATGGTTCAAACTTTGGTTGGTCGAATAATTGTTTCTGCTCGTTCATAAAGGGTCTAGCCAAATCCCAACCACTTACCAACTATTAGATATTAGTAAGTATATACACACATATACATTCATAATATATATATATATATATGCATGTATATGTTCTTTTGGGATTATATAACTTATTTTCAGCATGGCATGCGTATCTCTATTGAATACTACATTGATATATTTGTATTATTTTGTATCTAAAGTATTGCGCCTGCCATCAGCCATAAAATCTACGAGACCGATGTGAATGTAAAGCTTCTTGGCAACGTCTTGGCAACGCCAAAAGCATATGTGATGTGCTTTTGTTTGGTTTGTGTGCCATGTCCTCAAGATTAGCATTGGCAGCAGCTTCATGTACAGTGGCAGGGGCCCAAGCATGTGCCGGCACCGGCCTTATAACCGGCACCGGCCTTATAACTGGCACCGGCCAGATACTAAAGCCTTTTAACCCATGCTGGGAGTTGGCGCTGGCTACTTCGACCTTGGACCAGGAGACAACAAGTTGCAGGATTGCAGCACTCTTGAAGGACATGGATGCTACAGCGGACGACCCTATTCTTCCTGACCAACCAGATCAAGCTCGCGCTGTTCTACAAACCTACACCGTATCATTGACCCGGCCGACCCGGCCGAGGTCAAGAAGGATATCAATCTATGGAAGGAACTTTGCAGGCTGAAATGGAGGCTTTAGTGGGCTCTGGAACGATCCGACGCGTGAAGGTGGAGCAGTTGACGGATGAACCTGGCTATGACCGGATGGAGGTGGCCCCTGCAAAGATTGTTCCGACGATCAAGTCCCCCTCTGGAAAGCGGAAGGCACGGATAGTCATTTGTGGGAACATGGTTCATCTAGCTGGGCATGTGAAACCTTCACAACTATACCTGACGGTGGGGACCATGGTTGTCATCGGTCTCGTGGGACTCCGTCATCGGGTGGTGGACCGGCTGCCGCTGCAGATTTGTATGCGGGAGGAGTAGATGCCACTGCTCTGAGATGTGTCTTGAGGAAGGCGGCAGGGGCTTCTTGGTCTTTGGCATCAACGGATGTGAGAGGGGCATTTCTTTTGGCCGCCAGGTCGCAGACTCGACGGCCTTTGCTGGTGGTGGAACCTCCGAGATTGCTGACTTCTACTGGCCTGATCCCAGCGGATGAGCAGTGGATATGTGATGGTGCAATGTATGGCTTGGACACCTCTCCTGCTGACTGGGCATCATTCAGAGATCACCGCATGTCGTCCTTCCGATGGGAAACTCCAACCCACAGGTGCCAATTGTCAAGGTCGCGCAGAACCCAACATCTGGTCAATCATGGGGGTCTCCAAGACCAACTACCCGGAGCCGGTCATCAACGATGATGCTCATGCGGATCCCCTTGGCTTCCTCATTGTCTATGTGGACGACATCCTCCTGTGTTGGACCCCGCAATGTGGTGAAGGCCTCTTTGGGCCGAATTCGAGATGAGTGGACTTGCTCAGAGGTGGAATGGGTCAACAGTCCTCAATGGCTGAAGTTCTGTGGGATGCAGCTCCGGTGGCAGGGAGATTCCTTGCTCTTGGGTCAACCTGACTTTGCCCGTGAGCTTCTTGAACGACATGGTCCAGTTCCTGGTCGCCAAGCCCCACTTCCGAAGATTGACATGGTTCCAGATGTGGAGGACAGCATCGACCCTGCGGATGAGCGCAAGTGCCAGCAGCTGCTGGGAGAGCTCCTATGGTTGAGTGGTCGAACCCGGCCTGACCTTGCCTTCGCTGTCTCTACGTTGAGCGGTTGGGTGACAAAGTGCCCCAAGAAGGTTCAGGAGCTGGGACGCTACTTGCTGGGCTACTTGCAGGAGATCCGGGAGTTTGTCTTGGTCTACAAGAGCTGTTTGACAGATCAGGGAGAGCCAACTGATGAGCTGATGAAGCTGACCATCCTTTCGGACGCCTCACACGCTCCACAGGGACTTCGTGGCTGCCAAGGCATTTTGGCATTGTGGGGTGGTAGTGGGAGAGCAAAAGACAACCTTTTGCTGCTCTGAGCAGTACGGAGGCTGAGCTCATCGGCTATGTGGACGCGCTGACGATGGGCGAGTCGCTTCAGGTCATTCTGAACATCCTGGAGCACAACGCCCTGATCGACGATGGCCAGTTCGAGATCCGGGGCGACAATGGGATCCAACTGCTGCTGGCACCCGACGGCCCCTGGCGCACACGCCACCTGAGGCTGAGGAGCTTTGTCCTGCGAGAGCGGTTGGCTTCTCGTGAGTGGCATGTGGAACATGTCCCCGGAGCAGAGCTGGCCGCTGATCTGCTGACGAAGCCCGTGGTGCTGCTGACCAGCTGGGAGTCTTTCCGTAGGACTTTAGGTCTGACATGGTCTGACCAAATTTTCCATGCCGGGTGAAACATCACGGCTTTGTCGCCTTGCTGAGGTGGTAGTTGCTCTTGGAGGATTGGTGCTCCAAAACGGGGCCAACCATCTTGTGAAAACTGCCGGAGCTGTTAGTCTGTCGGCTCTGACGGCTTGGATGTGTTGTCATGAAGGGCTGGCATCTATGGCTAAGGTAGGAAAAGGAAACAGTGAGTCAAGACCAGCACAAGAACATCACAAGAGGCCTAGGGAACATGAACCAGGCCCCATGGAACTAGCACTAGTGGCTACACTACACACTGTGCGCTGAGTGGGCAAGCCATGGCTGGTGGGGCTCCTGAGGGCCCTTGGGGCAGCGCGGAGTTCCAGAGCCTGCCAACTGGGAACTCGGATCGCTGGAGATCCTTGCCTGGCGGATGGTTCTGCCGAGTCCACGGCGGATTGAGGTCACGACTGTTCCACCCGGTGCATACATCGACACCGATTCGCCCACATGACTTGGAGGCTGAGCTATTCAAGCAGGATGATCCATCAGGACTTCTGGGGATTCGGAAGACAACCAGTCCCTGGTGTGACGCAATGGAAGGGATTCACCTTCTTTCGGCTCCGAGAAGGGAATCAGTCTGGTGGCAACAGCTCTGGCCTTCCTCGGATTCGACCTGACGTCTTGACCTGGAGCTTCGATGGAGATCCCCCTCCGCCCGTGGCGAAGCAGGGTGGCATGTAGTGCCTATCCACCGTCTGCATCAACACCAACTCCGAAGGCGGATGGGTATCGTAGGCCGACACCAAAGACCGGCCGATTGGATGCTCGTGGAGAAGGTCATCTGACGGCGGCTGGATCTACAACCACGCGGGCAGGACCTATGGAATCATTCCAGTTGGAACAGCCGTTGGTGAGGCTGGTGGGAATCCGCTGCTGGCTTCTTTGGGGATGTCAATGAGGCCTCCGGAGAGGAATCCTGAGCCTGGTGGACCGGCTTCGTCGAGCTCTACGGTGATCCCTGGGGACTGGACTACAAGTGGGGACCCGGGGTTGATTA